>QWCE01000327.1_pt1 | contig 93120 bp, 116 predicted proteins | sample 1972531 | NCBI WGS metagenome assembly QWCE01 (sample SAMN09866716, study PRJNA288562) | Human gut metagenome isolate term4_stool, whole genome shotgun sequencing...
GTTAAATTTTTTCTGTATATAGGGGATTGGTCAAATGGTATGATAGGAGTCTCCAAAACTTTTGGTGGGAGTTCGATTCTCTCATCCCCTGTTTGTTAGACGTCAGAAACCTTGAATTTACAAGGCTTCTGGCGTTTTTTGTTTGTGAAAAAACAAAATCCGTAATAATTACGGAACGAAAATCAAGGAGCAATATACTTCATGTATGAACTTAAGAGACAGTTTTCTACTGTTGAATACAGAGAGAAAACACATGTGTATCAGACAGGAGGTATATGATATGATGTAGACAGGGTCCGCGGCATATGCCGTGGACTTTATTCTTTATGAGCAAATTTTAACGTAATATGTTAATATAGAAAAAGAATAGAGATGACTGAGGTTGAGGAACTATGAGAATAATACACTGTGCGGATATCCATCTTGATTCAGCCCTGAGTGCACATCTTGGAAGAGAAAGAGCCAGAGGCAGAAGAAATGAGATACTTAACACATTCAGGAAAATATTCGGGTATGCTGCAGAGAATGACGTGCAGGCGGTAATAATAGCGGGGGATCTCTTTGATTCAGAGACAGTGTCTGCCACGACGATAAATGTTGTTCTGGGGGAGATAGCGAAGTATGCTGACATAGATGTGTTCTATCTGAGGGGAAATCATGACCCGGATGAAAGCTTATTTGCGGGGCGGAGACTCCCAGAGAATCTGTATTTATTCGGAGATGAGTGGACGCAGTATCAGCTTAAGGGATCACATATAGTGATCGCGGGCGCTGTGCTGAATGACGAAAACTGCAACAGCATATATGATGAACTCGAATTGGATGAGAACGATATAAATATTGTCACACTCCACGGACAGGAGCAGGAATATGGCAGGGCTCGCAACATGAATGATGTATGCCTGAAGAAACTCAGGGGAAGAGGCATAGATTATCTGGCACTGGGACATGTGCATGGAAGAAAGCTGGAAAGTCTTGATCACAGGGGAGTCTATTGCTATCCGGGATGTCTGGAGGGCAGGGGCTTTGACGAGTGTGGTGAGCATGGATTTATGATGCTTGACGTGGATGAGAGGAAGCATATGGTTGAGACCGAATTTGTGCCATTTGCCTATAGAAGGCTGTTCGATGTGGAAGTGGACGTGACAGGGGCAGAGTCAAGCTCTGATGCGGCGGACATGATCGCAGACAGACTGTATCAGGAACTGCCGGGGACCATGGAAGATGAGTCAAGGGACATGGTGAGGGTATCACTCACAGGCGCGGTAAATGTTGAGAGCGAGATAAACACGGATTATCTGACTAAGCAGTTTCAGGATTCGTTCTACTATATGGAGATCTTGGATCACACGGATTTTCAGGTGGATTACATGAGGTATGTGAATGATGCGTCTCTCAAGGGCGAATTCGTGAGGAAGGTCATGAGGCAGGATATGAGTGAAAATGACAAGGCATATGTGATCCAGACAGGACTCAGGGCTCTTGCGGGCGAGGAGATATTTTAAGTATGAGATTGATATCTTGTTATATAGATGGATTTGGCAAATTGAATAACATGGAAGTCCAGTTCGAGGATGGGATAAATACATTTGTCCAGGATAATGGCTGGGGCAAGTCGACTCTTGTTGCTTTTATCCGGGTCATGCTGTATGGCTTCGACGGTGAGACGAAGAGAAATGACATTGAGAATGAAAGAAAAAGATATCGTCCGTGGTCGGGGGCTGCCTATGGCGGAGACCTGGTATTTGAGAGCAGGGGCAGAAACTACAGGGTTCAGAGGACATTTGGCGCGAAGAAGAGCGATGACAAATGCGTGATATACGACGAGGCGACTCATGCTGTGACAGGAATGTTCACGGATAAGCTTGGGGAGGAGCTGTTTCATGTGGATTCTGCGTCATTTGTGAGAAGTATGTACATAGGGCAGGATGACTGCCGGACCTGGGCGACGGATGGGATAAGTGCTAAGATTGGTAATATCGCTGACAGCACGGATGATATAAGCAATTATGAGAATGCCAGACAGATACTGAAGAATGTTATAAACAGGCAGTCGCCAACCAAGCGGACGGGGGAACTGTACAGGAGAAAATATGAGCTTGATGGGATGCGTGAGCAGGTCAGGGAGCTTGATGGAATAGACAGAAGTATAAATGAGCTGAATAAAAATATCCGTGAGATAGAAATGCAGAATCAGAACCGGATGAGGCGGCAGAGACAGAAAGCCGTTGTAAAGCATGAACCGTTGAAGCCGGAATCAGCGAAGCCAGAGGCAGATAATGCAGAAAAACTAGAAGGCATTGGAAGTAGCGTAAATAATAAAAAACGTGGCAGTAAATATATCATGACAGGATTTTGTGCGTTGATCGCAGCACTTTTATCTCTGGGAATGTGGAAATTTATGCTTGGAATAGAAGAACCTGACGATATGGCTATGATTATATTTGTTGTATGTGCAGGTATGTTTTGTGTACTCGGAATCTACTACATTATACGCGGGATAAATGAAAAGATCAGGCACAGGAAGAATAAGGTGGAAGAGCCGGGGGATGCCGCTGATGATACCAGATCGGACGGATCAGATGATATATATACAGCCGATGACGAATCCGATATGGATGAGGAGATGTCGGTCTATATGGCAGAAAACATGAGACTTGGCGAGTATGCCAGGGAACTGGCGGAGTTCAAGCTTCGAAGACAGGAGATAGCTGCTGTGAAGGCATCGTTGGCGGATAAGAAAAAGGCTTTGGAAGACGATCTGCACAGATACGAGCTCAACGTAAAGGCGTACGAGCTGCTGGGGGAGGCCAGGGATACATTTGCAGTGGGACATTCGGTGCCGGTCATGGAGGCATTTGACAGGTATTATGAGTGCGTTACAGGAGAGCATGCAGGAAATGTACAGGCGGCCCCGGATATGACAATCAGGTACAGAGAGCAGGGAATGTACAGGGATTCTCAGACCTTGAGCTCGGGACTGGCGGATATCCTCGGAGTGTGTGTAAGAGTTGCAATAGTGGACAGCATGTATCAGGATGAAAAGCCGATGCTCATAATGGATGATCCATTTGTCAATCTTGATGACAGAAATATGGCGGGAGCGAAGAAATTTGTGGGGAAAATATCGGAAAAATATCAGATATTGTATTTCACATGCAGCCAAAATCGTGTACTATAGATACATAATAAATACTCAGGAGGAAGTATGTTGCGAACAATAAGGAAGGGATTGTATAAGTCGAATAACGTAAGATTTCTTGCTCTGCTCATCGCTGTGGCATTTGTTCTGCTGACGGAGATGGCGTGTGTGGGGAACATGACGGCCAAAGCGGAGACTGCAGGGGATGTGGCTGCATCTGTATATGCGGATACGGAGGCTCCGGGGGTGGCGACGCCTACCAGCGTGGTGGAGAAAACAGCACTTAAGATGAACAGCAGTACATACGTGTTTACGAACTCCACCGATGGCATGTTCAGACTCAGCTTTGCGGAGGGCGAGAGTTACTTCATTGGTTCAGGTGAGGACAGTGATACACTTATCACATATGCACTGATAAGATATAACTCCAAGTTTTATCTTGTCGCAGCGGATGACAGCGATGCAAATGTGCAGTATAACGGAAGCTACACAGACACCAGCTTTGAGATGCTGAAGTCAGCGAATTATAATTCTTCAAGCAGATATGTCAACATGAGCGTTAAGAGCGGCAATACCATAGAGCTCAAAAAGTTTACATTTGCCAGGGACTATTCTGTAGCTCTGACAGGATATTACAATGGAGTGTATTATAGCGAGGGCAGTCCGGCGACAGGACTGTTCACAAGATCCGGGTACTGTGATTACTTTGTGAGTGGCAAGGCTGTTGTGGGAGATGGCTGGTACAAATATGGCAGCAGTTCACCGGCAGGGGAGCTTGTTGACGCGGATATATCCGGAAGCATGTCTGGAAATGATGTGAAGTATATCCAGCTTTTTGATGGGCATGTTGTGAGCGCTTATCACGGCAATTATTTTTACAGCTATAATGGAACAGTCAGGATCACCGTCAAGAATAAGGCGATCATGGTAAATAATATAAAAGTCCTGTTTGACAAGAATGGAAATGCATACAAGGGACTCAGAACAGAAAATTCCAGAGTGTACTACTACGAAGCGGGTATTCCGGTCAAGAACGTGGTGAAGCAGTTTGGAGAAGACTATTATTACTTTGGAAGTGACGGCGCTGCGGTGAGATCGACCTGGATCACATCAGGAAACTGCGTGTATTATTTTGCGGTGGACGGTAAGGCTGTAAGGCGGATGCAGTCGGGAAGACTGTACCAGTATTCGTCGGGGAAATGGACCAGTACGGCAACCGGTGTATACGAGGTAAACAGAAGATATTATTACTTTGTGAACGGTGCGAAGAGCAACGTCACGAAGTGGTATGAGATCTCAAGGGATAAGAAGTATTACATAAGAAACGGAGAGGCAACCTATTTTGTACAGGTGGACGGCATAAGATACAGATGTCAGAAGGTGGCGAGCGAGGGCGGCTGGACGGCTGCGGTGAATGCGTGGATACCTTCATTTGGACATGTTGTGCTCCACACGGACAGCACGGGAATATCTGATGCGATATATTACAGATCGACACATACTGTATCTGGATATGCAGACACGTACAGAGTATTCTCGAATAACAGATGGATAGTAAAGAAGAATTCTGTGGTGAGACTGCAGGACAACTGCAGTTACTTTGGTAAAACAGGTAAGGCTGTCAGAACAAAGGGCTGGCAGACGATTAGTGATTACAGTGCGGCTTATGTAGGCGATGAGGGAACTGTAACTGAATATGTGTATTATGACGAGAGTACAGGATATTCCGAGTACAGAAGTGGCAAGCTGCTCAACGACAAGTCTGAGGGTCTTAAGAACGCCAAGATCAACAACAAGAAGGTGTATTATTTCAGCGATGCAAATGGACGCTGCAGTAAACTCACGAAGATAGTAGTGGGTGATGTGGAGTATGAATTTGACAGTTGGGGAAGATGCTTCAAGACAGATTCGATAAGCTGGGATTTTGATGAATGGATGAAGAGGGTTGTCAATGAATATCTGGGAAAGACAGGAATCTACTGCAATGTATTTGTGGCAAATGCGCTTAGATACGCAGGCAGCAGCACTCCGGGAAGTGATATGTCAGTCAAGTACACTGACTTTGCAAATGGCGGATTCGTGATCAGTTCATCAAATATATGCTCAGACTGGGCACTCCGCAAGGTCATCGCCAAGGCGATTCTGGCGCAGAATGGAAGCTGGGGTGAGGCGACGGATTACGAGCTCACAGCGGACAGGGAGGACTTCTCATACGATGTGCTCCTGCCTGGTGATATAGTTGTCTACTATACGAATGGAGAGCCGACCCATGTCGGAATCTATTTTGGAAAGTTCTCTTCAGCGACTGCACTTAAGCAGTATCTGAGAAAGCTTGGAGTTCCGGCTTCGGCATGTGAGGCATATGTGCATGACTGGGGTTCTAACAGCGGAAATAAGCCTGAATACTGGATCATTCAGGGTGGAATGGGCAGCAGCGATCAGGTCTATATAAGCAATTCTGCATATGATCTGTCGGGACAGTATGCCATGAAGATAATTCATGTGAGACATTAGAATGTAGAGAGATTGACATAAATGTACAGGGAACTGTGCATGAGACATGTATGAACAATAGATGTACAGGAGACTGTGCATGATAACAAAGAAAACACCATATATGAATACGGTGAGTGGATACCTTATATGGATCCTCTTTGCTGTAGTCGTATATGGTGTTTTTGGTATTTGTTGATATAGTTAAGCCTGCAGGTTTGACATGAGCGATTCCGCCATCAGTCCTCCTCGGACAGTTCCTCCCATTTCGTGTAGAGCTCGTTGAGTTCTGTGTCGGCTTCGTTCCTCTGCTTTGTGAGGTCGTTCAGCAGACCGACATTTGTGGCGTTCTCAGGAAGAAGAAACTGTTCATCGATCTCTGCGATCCTGTTCTCAAGTTCCTCGATGGATGCCTCAAGCTTCTTCAGGTCATTTGCCTTCTTGCGCTGCCTTGCCGCCTCAGCTTTGCTTTCCTGCCATGAGAGCTTGGCCTGTGAGACAGCGGGAGCGGTCTGGGCCGGTGCGTCAGAGACTCCGCTTATTGGAGTGAATGGACTTCCTAAATCTGTGGAATACGTTCTGTGGGTCTCGTAGTAATCGTAATTGCCTATATAGCTTGTGAGCTGTTTGTCCCTTAACTCGATGATCCTTGTGGCCGTCTGGTTGATGAAGTATCTGTCGTGGGATACATACAGGACAGTGCCGGTGTAGTTCCTTATGGCATTCTCCAGTATCTCTTTTGATGTGATATCCAGGTGGTTCGTCGGCTCATCCAGAATAAGAAAGTTGGCGGAAGAGAGCATCAGTTTGGCAAGGGACACACGTCCACGCTCGCCACCTGACAGATCCTGTATCCTCTTGAACACGTCCTCACCTGTGAAGAGGAATGCCGCAAGGACATTACGGATTCTGGTGTTGGACAGATCAGGGTAGGCGTCGCTTATCTCATCGAATATGGTGTTGGACATCGTGAGTACCTGATGTTCTTGATCGTAGTAACCGATCTTGACGCGTGATCCAAGTATGATAGCTCCGGCATCTTTGGATACAAGCCTGTTGATCATCTTCAGTATGGTTGTCTTTCCGGTTCCATTTCCACCTATCAGGGCGACGTGTTCGCCACGTTTGATATCCATATCTATTCCTGAGAACAGATTATTGTCGCCAAATGATTTGGAGAGTCCTTCGATCGTAAGAACATCCTCGCCGCTTAAGACATTTGGCTCAAGAGTGATCCTCATCTCGGATGCAACCTCCGTTGGCTTGTCGAGACGTTCTATACGTGAGAGCATCTTCTCACGGCTCTCTGCACGTTTGATGGACTTCTCACGGTTGAACTGCTTGAGCTTCGTGATGACCTCTTCCTGATGCTTGATCTCCTGTTGCTGGTTGAGATATGCCTTCATCATGTTCTCACGGATCTCTGCACGCTTTTGTGCGAAGTAGGTGTAGTTGCCATTGTATACCTGGCTGTGGCCATTGTCGAGCTCGACTATCTTGGTCACGATCTTGTCAAGGAAATAACGGTCGTGGGAGACGATGATGACGCTTCCCTGGTAGGATGACAGGAAGCCCTCAAGCCATGAGATGGATTCCATGTCCAGATGGTTTGTCGGCTCATCGAGGATGATGATATCCGGCTTCACCATGAGGAGTCTGCCGAGTGCAAGTCTTGTCCTCTGGCCACCGGACAGAGAGTCCGTGTGGCGGTCATAATCCTCCTTGGAGAAACCTAGTCCTTTGAGAACTCCATTTGCCTCGCTCTCACAGCTATAGCCGTTCTTATATTCGAATTCGTGGGTGTAGCGGTTGTAGAGCTCCAAAGATTTCTCAAGCTCCTCACCGGACTGCTCAGCCATAGTGTGTTCAAGTTCGCGCATCCTGTTCTGAAGCTCAAGGATAGGCTTTAGTGCATCCATCATGACTCCGCGGACAGTGGTGTTGTAATTGCTCTCCTGATACTGGGACAGATAACCGATTGTCCTGTCCTTTGACACTATGACCTGACCGGAGTCAGCACTTTCCTCACCCATTATTATCTTGAGAAGAGTGGTCTTGCCGGCGCCGTTTATGCCGACTATAGCCATTTTCTCCTTTTCCTCAAGATGAAAAGAAATATTGTCCAATATAACATCTGTGCCAAATGCTTTGCAGATGTTCTGACAGTCTAAAATCATAATTTAACCTCTCATTTGTGTTCTAGCCTTTTAATTATATATACAAGCCTTTACTTTCGCAAGAAAATGGAGTGGATTTTATACTATAAGGGTGGAATTGCACTGTTTTTTATAAAATGTTCATATTATTTTAAGCAAAATACACAATTATTGTGATATACTAGATAAAGATATGCGTGGATATAGGAAAGACGCCGCAGGGCGGATTGATATATAATTACAGAAAAGGAATGATGGAATGGATTATAGCATCTATGACTATAATAGTGACGAGAAGCTTCTTCAGGAACAGGAGATAGAGGAGATCAACAATGTGAAGATGAGTCTGCTCAACACTCTTGTCACGAAGCTGAACAATGCGGGAATATATTTTAACAGTACATCGAGAATCAAGTCAGAATCGTCACTTCTGCACAAGCTGGAGACTGGTAAATACTCCATGCAGGAAGGTGGAAGAAAGATTCAGGATATCATAGGTATACGAATCAACCTGTTCTATCTGGAGGACATGGATATATGTGAGAAGATACTTGAGGAGACGTTTCTTCTGGACAATTGGTCCAAGACGAAGAATGAGGAGAACAAATTTGAGGCACAGAAATGTAACGGTGTGTTCAGGATACCGAGCAAATATCTGCGAAACATACCTGCAAGTGTGTGGAACAAGCCATTTGATCAGACATTTGAGGTACAGCTCAGGACGGTGCTCTTCGAGGGTTGGCATGAGATAGAGCATGAGATGAGATATAAGTATAAGCTGGGTTCTGATTCCAAGGAGACCGATCTGTGGACTGGACATGAGGATCTGTCCAGAGTCATGAACAGTATCATAGCCAATCTGGAGCTGTGCGACTGGTCTATCATGCAGATTTTCAACAGTATTCACGACTCACAGTACAAGGAGAAGAACTGGGAGAATGCCATAAGAAGCAAATACAGGCTCAGGATCACGCAGGATCCGCTTAAGCCTGAGCTCAGGGAATATCTGGACAACAATCCGGATATCGTGGCGCAGTTCCACACTGTGAGCAAGCGCGAACTGGTTGAGATTCTGCTCAACAAGAAGTATCACAAGGAGCTGACTCCTGACAGAGTTATTTATCTGATCAACAAGGAGATAGTCCACAACGAGTATATATCAAGGCTGCTTGACAAGGAGCAGTTCGTTCCAGCGGTAAGACCAGAGGTGAAGACTGAGATAAAGCCTATGGTTCCGAATGTTGTGTACAGCCACAGGGTAGGAATACCTGCGGCGGGTTATGACAAGGCGTGTGAGATCATATACAAATGGGTCAGAGAGCACATCAGTATGGTGTTCCCACAGATGCCCGAGGAACTCACGAGTGTGGATTATTCCACCATAGGATATAAGGTATATATAACATATGAGGCCGGTGAGTTTCATATGGATTTCCAGCACATAAGCAATTCAGAGGCTGGTGTTATATGGCATGTGACAGTGGATATGGTGAGTGCCGGGGATATATATGATGTGAATGTGGAGAACATATGTGAGACCATCAACGTCAAGGAGAGAAGATACAGCAGGCCAAAGTTCATGAAGGATATGTTCAATCAGGTTGGCTTTGTAGACGCCGGGATAGTCATGGAGGAGGGATCAAGCCCTGAGGAGATCAGCTATGACAAGCTGAATGCGATTGTTGAGAGCCCTGACAGATATATGCCGATCATAGTCATAGTGAAGCCGGATGAGATACCGGACTGGGCGATAGACTGTGATGGATATATACTCAGAACGGATATGCTGAAGAAGACCCTCAACGGTTTGTGTCATGTATATCTGTGCAGTGGAGACTGCAAGAAGCGCTACGAGGAGGAGTACGGTAAGGAATCCGTGGATGGTGGAGTTATGATGTGGGAGAAGAACAGTAACTACCCGATATTCTACTCCATGGATATCATCAACCAGAGCTTCTTCGAGGAGGTAAACCACAGCATCAATGAGAATGTGGAGTACGAGAAATCCTTCAGATATTCGCTGAGAGAACAGGTTCACGACGAATATCTGAAATAACACAGAGGTAGGCAGACCATGAAGAAATGGTACAGGATAGCAGCCGTAGTGGTTGTCATGGTGGCTGTGATTGCTATGGTCATCATATCAGGCGTGAGACGGTCAGGTGAAAGTGAATATACAAGGAACACGATCACCATGGGAACGGCTGCGTCATTTACAGTGTATGGAAGCCATGGCAGTGAGAATATAGACGGGATGCTGAAGCTCATAGACAGCCTGGACAAGGATGTGCTGTCATGGCGCTCAGCGGACTCTGAGATATACAGGGTGAACACCACATATAAGCCTGATGAGGATATCACGGTGAGCAGCGAGCTTGCGGGTGTGCTGAAGCAGACGCTTGACATATCGAGGGCTCATGACGATCTGCTGGATATCACCATACGGCCTTTGGCGGATGTGTGGGGGATAGAAGATGGCAGGACAGAGATTCCATCACAGGCGGATATAGACAGTGCACTGAGGCTGGTGGATGTGTCAAAGGTAAGTGTGGATGGCGATACGTTAAGGATATCAGAGCCTGGTATGATGCTTGATCTGGGAGCAGTCGGCAAGGGATATGGCTGCGACATGGCAGCAGAGTATCTCAAGGGTACTGATGCGGCCGGTGCATGTGTGGCCCTGGGCGGAAGTATAGTTGTGTACGGAAGCAAGCCTGATGGTACAGCCTGGAAGGTCGGTGTCAAGGATCCGAGAGCCGGAGAGGGAACGACCATGGGCGTCATAAGCTTTGGCGATGGGGAGACGGCATTTGTATCCACATCGGGAGATTATGAAAAGTATTTTGAGCAGGATGGCAGGAGATACCACCACATACTTGATCCCCGGACAGGATATCCGGCATGGAATGGCACTATAGCGGCCACGGTAGTGTGTGATAACGGACTGACCAGTGACGCCTTGTCTACACTGTGTATGCTGATGGATAAGGATAAGGCTATGAAGACCATTCAGGAGTATGGTGCGGAGACCGTCATCATAGATGAGGATAAGAATGTGTATGTCAGTGAAGGCCTGAAGGACCGATTCACCATAACGGCAGAAGACTATAAATTGGCAGAGTGATGTGAAGATATGGCAGGATGGTTTAGAAAAAAAGATCTGATATTGTGTGGAGTCCTTTTAGTAGCGGGAATTATATGCTGGCTTGTCATGCGGCTTGTGCTTCCGACGGGCAATACCGCGGATGTGTATATAGATGACAAACTGGTGCAGACCATAGACATGACAGTCGACGATACCTATGAGTTCAACACGGACAGGGGCAGCAACACTGTTGTGGTTGAATCTGGGAAGATCAGTGTCGATGATGCGGACTGCCCGGATAAGGTGTGTGTGAATATGGGCTGGAAGAGCAGGAGAGGAGAGACTATAACCTGTCTTCCGCACAAGCTTGTCATAGAGATACAAGGTGGCAGGGAAAGAGATATAGATGTGCAGTAGAGATAAAAATGATCAGAAAAGTTCAGAGACGGCGGTGGATAGAATGCATGGCTGGAGTACAAAAAGGATCACATACACAGGTATGTTCGTGGCCATAGCCATGGTATTTTCCTATCTTGAATCCATGATCCCGGTGAATATAGCTGTTCCGGGAATCAAGCTGGGACTTGCAAATATGGTCACCATAGTTGTCATGTACAGGCTGAGGATATCAGATGCGTGGATAGTGTCACTGGTGAGAGTGGTGCTGTCGTCGCTGTTGTTTGGCAATATGACGGTTATGGTATACAGCATGGCGGGAGCGGTGTTGTCACTTCTGGTCATGACGCTTTGCAGGAAAAAGGATCTGTTTGGTCTCCTTGGAACGAGCATACTGGGCGGAGTGAGCCACAACGCAGGGCAAATAGCAATGGCAGCACTTCTCATGAAGAGTGGAAATATCATGTTGTATATGCCGGTGCTGTGCATATCGGGAACTATAGCCGGTGTGTGCATAGGCCTGGCGGGAACCATGCTTGTCAGAAAGCTTCCGTCCATAGAATATTAGAATGATATCCGAATGAATTTATAAATGATCACATGTAAGATACAGAAAAGACATAAGTGTCTATATCTTATATGTGATCGTTTTTTTTGCGGATAAGCAGAAGAATTTCCATATTTTAAAATGATAATATATCCCCATTTAGGTTGTTTTTGAGGGCTTAAAGCGTTATTATATAGGGAGATTTTTTTAATAAAAATATATAAGGAAAAGAGGTAGAACATGGGTTTGTTAACATTTCTGGGCGGAATTCATCCATATGAAGGCAAAGAATTGTCAATGGAAAAGCCTGTCAGAGAATACCTTCCAAAAGGTGACTGCGTGTACCCGCTGAGTCAGCATATAGGGGCACCGGCCACACCTATAGTGAAGAAGGGCGACAGAGTCCTGGTTGGTCAGAAGATTGCGGAGACCAGTGGCTTCGTGTCAGCAAATATACATTCATCCATATCGGGAAAGGTCAAGGCAATCGAGCCGAGATATGTGCCTGGTGGATCAAAGGTTGAATCAATAGTTGTAGAGAATGATGGCCTGTTTGAGGAGATCGACTTTGCAGCAAATGTAAAAGATCTGTCCACTCTGTATAGAGAGGATGTGAAGGAGATCATAAAGGAGGCCGGAATAGTAGGAATGGGCGGCGCCGGTTTCCCTGCAAATGTCAAGCTGTCCCCGAAGAACGAGGATGCGATCGACTACATAATAGTAAATGGCGCAGAGTGTGAGCCATATCTTACTTCGGATTACAGAAGGATGATGGAGGAACCGGACAAGCTGATACTGGGACTTGAGATATGTATCAATCTGTTTGATCATGCAAAGGGAATCATCGCCATAGAGGATAATAAGCCAGAGGCAATAGAACTTCTCAGGGATAAGGTAAAGGACAATGACAAGATCGAAGTCCATGTGATGAAGACCAAGTACCCTCAGGGTGCCGAGCGTCAGCTCATATATGCTAACACTGGAAGATATGTCAACTCCAAGATGCTTCCAGCGGATGCTGGATGTATAGTTCACAATGTTGATACCATCGTGTCCATATATGAGGCAGTTATAGAGGGAAGACCACTCTACACAAGGATAGTCACCATAACAGGTGATGCCATAGAGAATCCATGCAATCTTATGGTGAGGATAGGAACAAACTGTCAGGAGCTTATAGAGGCTGCAGGTGGATTTAAGGATGGTGTGGTTCCTGAGAAGGTGATCTCAGGCGGTCCTATGATGGGAAAGGCACTTTTCTCATTGGATGTTCCTGCAACCAAGGGAGTGTCGGCACTGCTGTGTATGACACATGACGAGGTGGCAGACCTTGAACCGAGCAACTGTATCAGATGCGGACGCTGTGTTGATGTGTGTCCGGGACGTATTGTTCCTTCGATGCTTGCTTCACTGGCTGAGCATGGGGATACAGAGGGATTCCTTGCTCACAACGGAATGGAGTGTTGTGAGTGTGGATGCTGTTCGTATGTGTGTCCGGCGAAGAGACATCTGACACAGACCATTGCGGGAACAAGAAAATCCATCATTGCGAATAAAAAGAAGTAGGAGGTGTACACATTGGATAATACATTTAAGATTTCGTCATCTCCACATGTCAGAGATAAACGAAGTACACAGAGCATTATGCTGGATGTGATCATTGCTTTGCTTCCGGCAACCGTATTTGGAATCATCAACTTCGAGCTGAACGCTATGATACTTATACTCACATGCGTGGTCTCATGCGTGCTGTTTGAGTGGCTGTACCAGAAGATGATGAACAGAAAAGTAACCATAGGCGATCTCAGTGCAGTTGTAACAGGACTTCTTCTTGCACTGAACCTCTCACCGGATGTACCGGTGTGGATGGCGATACTCGGAAGTGCATTTGCCATTATAATAGTTAAACAGCTCTTTGGAGGACTGGGATTCAACTTCATGAATCCAGCGCTGGGCGCAAGATGTTTCCTTCTCATATCATTTGCAGGAAGAATGACATCATTCTCGTATGATGGTGTGACAACTGCTACACCTCTTGCAGTACTCAAGAACACAGGGGATCTGGCAAATGTCAATGTACTCAATATGTTTCTTGGAAATATACCGGGAACCATAGGTGAGACATCAGTTGTATGTTTACTTGTTGGTGCGGCTTATCTTCTGATCAGAAGAGTTATAAAGCCGGTTATTCCATTTACATATATAGGAACATTTGCGGTGCTCATTATGATATATGCGGTTGCATCGGGTAGAGGTTTTGATCTTACATTCCTCGCAGCACACCTGTGCGGTGGTGGTCTGATGCTTGGAGCATTCTTTATGGCAACTGACTATGTTACATCACCTATCACACCTGCGGGTAAGGTTGTGTTTGGTGTGATACTTGGTATACTTACATTCTGTTTCAGAATATACGGAGGATCAGCAGAGGGCGTATCATATGCAATCATATTCTCCAACCTGCTTGTGCCACTCATTGAGAGATGGACACAGCCGAAGAGCTTCGGAGAGGGCGCAGAGCTTGCAGCCCAGGGTGACACAGCCGGAACAAAGTCTAAGATGGATACAAAGTCGATTGTTATAGCAACTATAGCAATCATGATAATCACAGTCATAGCAGGATTTGCACTGGCTTATGTATATAAGATCACAAAGGATCCTATAGCAGTTACAGAGCAGAAAGCAAAGGAAGAGGCATATAAGGCGGTATTCGATGATGCGGATTCGTTTGACAGCTATGCTGACTTTGATGCCGATGCGGCTGCAAAAATCCTGTCAGATGCCGGATATAACGCAGATATAGATGAGATCGTGGAAGCAAAGGGCAGCGATGGTTCAGCACTTGGATATGTTGTGACTGTCACATCACATGAGGCGTATAGTGGAGACCTTCAGCTTGCCATGGGAGTCAGAGCGGATGGAACGACAAATGGAATTTCATTCCTGTCACTCTCAGAGACTGCAGGACTTGGTATGGAGGCTGACACAGACAGCTTCAAGTCGCAGTTTGCAGGCAAGAAGGTCGATAAGTTCCAGTACACCAAGTCAGGTGCCACAGTGGACGAGGAGATAGATGCCCTGTCAGGAGCTACCATCACAACAAATGCGGTTACCAATGCGGTGAATGCGGGACTTGAGTATGTGAAGTCCATAAATGGCGGTGCTGCTGATTCATCTGCAGCGTCGAACGGAGGTGACAAGTAATGGGAAAATGTACAGAGCGTTTATATAATGGTATTGTGAAAGAGAACCCGACCTTCGTACAGATGCTTGGAATGTGTCCGACACTTGCGGTTACATCATCAGCCATCAATGGCGCAGGAATGGGACTTACGACCACATGTATCCTGGTGCTCAGCAACTTCATGATCTCAGCACTCAGAAAGGTTATACCTGATAAGGTCAGAATACCATCATTTATAGTTATCATAGCTTCGTTTGTTACTATCATACAGTTTCTGCTGCAGGCGTACCTGCCATCACTCAACAGCAGCCTTGGACTGTATATACCACTTATAGTTGTAAACTGTATCATCCTTGGTCGTGCCGAGGCATATGCTTCCAAGAACAAGGTACTTCCATCTATATTTGATGGACTTGGAATGGGCCTTGGATTTACAGTTGGCCTTACACTTATAGGAATGTTCAGAGAGCTTGTCGGAAAGGGCTGTGTATTTGGATTCCAGATACTTGGAGATGGCAACTTACTTCAGAACTCATCGGGAATTATAAAGGGTATAGGCAATGCACTCAGCCTGTACACACCTATAACAATATTCGTACTTGCACCTGGTGCATTCTTCGTGCTTGCATTCATCATAGCATTTATCAACAAGAGAAATGCAAAGAAGGCAGCCGAGGCACTGGCAAATGGAGAGGAGATCCCGGCAGCATGCAGACCGGACTCATGTGCAGGCTGTATCAATGCAGCATGTTGTGGCAAGCTGGTTTCAGAGACTCCGGCTCCTGTAAAGGCAGCAGAGGCTCCGGCGAAGCCTTCAGCGGATGCAAAACAGGTTAAGAAGCAGGAAGAGACACCTGCAGCGGCAGATAAGGATGCAGCAAAGAATACAGCGCCAGAGGCTGACAAGCCAGATGAGGCGAAGAAGGATGAGCCAAGACTCAGCCCATATGCACCGACCAGAGAGTCAGTCCTCGCCGACATAAAGCTTGTTCCGAATGCGACAGGAAAGATGCTTAAGGAGCATGCTGAGGAAGTTCAGCAGGAAAAGACGCCAGATGAGGAGCAGCAGACTGTTACAGAGACTCAGTCAGACAGTCAGGACAATCTCCAGAATGAGAAGTCAACAGAGCAGCCAGCCGCAGAACAGGAAGTAGCAGACAAAGTGGCAGCAGAGCAGCCATCAACGGATCAGCCGACGGAAGCAGAGCAGCCAGAACACTCTGCAGAGAACGAGCCAGCAGATTCCGACATAAAGCTCAAGGAGACAATGGCTCATATAAAGAAGAAAAAAGGAAAGGGAGGTAAGAGATAATGAATATTTTATTGTTAGCCATCGGAGCGGCACTTGTAAATAATGTTATCCTCAGCCAGTTCCTTGGACTGTGTCCTTTCCTTGGAGTGTCCAAGAGTGTCAACACAGCAACCGGAATGGGAGCAGCGGTTGTGTTCGTCATGACCATAGCTTCATTTGTCACCAGCGTTGTGTATTACGGCATACTGAGAAGATTCGGACTTGAGTACCTCAACACCATAGTGTTCATCCTTGTGATCGCAGCACTTGTACAGTTTGTTGAGATGTTCCTCAAGAAGAAGGTCAAGTCATTGTATGAATCACTTGGAGTTTACCTTCCACTGATCACGACCAACTGTGCCGTGCTTGGTATCGCTCTCTCAAATGTACAGAGCGGTTACGGTATACTTGAGAGTACCATCAACGGATGTGGCTCTGCAGTCGGATTTACTATAGCCATAGTGATACTTGCAGGAATCAGAGAGAGACTTGAGCACAGCCCTATACCTGAGGCGTTCAAGGGAACCCCTATAGTTCTCATCACATCAGGTCTTATGGCGATTGCGTTCTTCGGTTTCTCAGGATTGATATAAGGAGGGTGCGGATATGACAGGAATATTGATAGCTGTGGCAGTCGTCGCAGGCGTAGGTATTGTGATAGGTATCCTTCTGGGTGTCGCAGGAGAGAAATTTAAGGTAGAAGTAGATGAGAAAGAAATAGCAGTAAGAGAGCTCCTTCCGGGAAATAACTGCGGTGGATGTGGTTATCCGGGATGTGACGGACTGGCAGCGGCCATCGCCAAAGGTGAGATGCCGCCATCAGCGTGTCCTGTTGGAGGCGAGGCAGTGGCAGCGAAGATCAGTGAGGTCATGGGCGTGGAAAACGCTGAAAATACAAGGTATGTGGCATTTGTCAAGTGTGCAGGAGACTGCGAGAAGGCGAAGGATGTATACGAGTATGTTGGACCAAGGGACTGTAAGCTGGCACAGAACAATCCAAACAGCGGTCCTAAGGCATGTACATATGGATGTACAGGTTATGGCTCATGTAAGGCAGTATGTGAGTTCGGGGCTATTGACATTATAGATGGAATTGCGGTAATTAATAAGGAGAAGTGTAAGGCATGCGGCAAATGTGTCACAGAGTGTCCGAGACACTTGATAGAGCTGGTTCCATATGATGCAGAGAGACTTGTCAGATGTAATTCCCATGACAAGGGTCTTCAGGTCAAGGCAGCCTGCAGCGCAGGATGTATCGGATGTACACTGTGTGCAAGGAACTGTGAGGCTGGAGCCATCACGATAGACAGAAACCTTGCTCACATAGATCCGGAGAAGTGTACAAATTGTGGTGCATGTAAGGCCAAGTGCCCAGTAAAGATAATATCGTAAGAAGGCCCCGCCGAAGGTGGGAGATATAAGGAGAAAATTATATGAGATGCCCATTTTGCTCAGCAGATGATACAAAGGTTATCGATTCCAGACCAGCGGAGGATGGAAGTGCGATCAGAAGGAGAAGACAGTGTGACGCCTGTGGTAAGAGATTTACCACATATGAGAAGGTGGAGACCATACCTCTCATAGTCATCAAGAAGGACAAGAACAGAGAGACTTATGACCGTTCCAAGATAGAGTCAGGTGTCATAAAGTCATGCCATAAGCGTCCGGTTTCAGCGGAAGCAGTCACAAAGTGCATAGATGACATAGAGAACACCATCTTCAACATGGAAGTGAGAGAGATAGAGAGCACGACCATAGGTGAGATAGTCATGGATAAGATCAAGGATCTTGATCAGGTAGCCTATGTAAGATTTGCATCAGTGTACAGAGAGTTCAAGGATGTGAATACATTTATGGATGAGCTGGGCAAGCTGCTCACCAGCAATTCGGAGAAGCGATGATAGAGACATACAACACGATATTACAGGAGGGGCAGGACGAGATAGTCGAGAAGAAATCACGATTCATCGGCTATGCAGTCCCTGTGTCCTCGGAGGAAGAGGCATATGCCTTTGTCGAGAAGATCAGGAAGCAGCACTATGATGCAAGGCACAACTGCTATGCATTTGCCATAGGCAGCGAGAATACATTGCTAAGATTCTCTGATGACGGAGAACCGCAGGGAACGGCTGGAAAACCCATCCTGGAGGTTATCACGGGAAATGCGGTGGTTAATATATGTATAGTGGTTACAAGGTATTTTGGTGGAACACTGCTCGGAACAGGTGGTCTTGTGAGAGCATACACCGAGGCAGCCAAGCTTGCATTGTCTGATGCGGGTATACATAAGATGCAGCTTATGAAGCTGGTGAAGATAACCACGAACTACAACGATTCGGGTAAGGTACAATATCTTCTCAGCAACAGTGATGCACTGATAGACAGTACGGATTACACTGCAGATGTGTGCTTCAATGTGGCGGTGCCGGCTGACAGCTATGGATGTCTGGTAAAGCAGATCACAGAGTCTACATCTGCGAGAGCATTGATAGAAGACTCAGGAGAAGAGTACAGATGATGATGAATGGCAGAGCTATAGTAAATATCTTATAGCGCCTGAATATCACTCTGAATATGAGTGCAGCAGCAAGGCTGATGACTGACACTGCGGCGATATGCAGCAGGACATTGAGACAGCCATTGGTGCCGGAATATATGATCAAGGATATAAAGCTGATAATGGCAGCGGGAATAATTCCCGCTGCTATATTTTTTACACAGAATCCGGCTTTTTTTCTGGAGGAGAGGATAGAGTAAGCCCCACAGTCCAGATCCCGGAGATAGTTCTGAAGTCCCAGGAGAGAACACACGAACAAAGTTATGTAAACCAATATTTCCACAGGAAAATTGTTTGGCGCAATATCTGTCGATGCCGTGTATTTTCCGGTGAGTCCGCTCTCGATGGTGAAAATGTCCTCATTTTCGATATATCCCTTAAATCTATCACTGATGTATTCTGACATCTGGGTCTCGTCGTATGGGACATTTGCCAGATAACGATCCTGGAGCATACATACAGACATGTCTGCCGCATATGCATACAGGAGGGCGGCATACACGGATTCTTCGGACACAGACTGGAATGAGCTTCCATCGGTTGTATACACGGTTATGTGGCGCTTCCCGTCAGAGTGGATCATTGATTCACTGAAACCATCAGGAACCATGTACGCGGAGTCGATCCTGCCGGATGCTACATCATCCTTCATGTCTTTCAGGGATTCATAGTGCCTGAAGGTAAATCCCGTGGATGTCGATGTGAGATACGACAGGAAAGCATCCGTGTGTTCGTCAGAACTTTCAATATACACGCCGGACACGATCTCGGTGCTTTGCTTTCTGGCTGGCAGAAAGCTCACAGCGATCAGCACAGCGGGGATGACCAGCAGAACGACGATCATGGCGGGACGGCACAGTATTCTCTTTATAAGTAAGTTTATCTGTCTTATATGGTTCATAGATGTATCTCCGTAAATTTATGATAAATATATGCACAGTGTCTGCACAATCTTATTGAGCAGCGATCCATGGCATATATCCTTTGCAAAGTTTGGAAGCATGGCTTCCGGTATGAATAAGCCGCTCACATAGGCCAGTATGACAGTGACCACAGTGAGAAGCAGTGTGCAGCCGTGTATCCCTGCGGGAAGCAGACTTATGAGCAGTGTATATACCGCGACACATGTAGCTATGACGATTCCGAACAGTATCCCGCTCATGCGGATATTTACATGCAGTTCATCGATAAACAGTGATGCCAGGGCGAGAGCCATGTATACAGTTATATAAAGGATATACAGCCATATGAACATGGATATGAAATTGCTGACATTGCGTCTGACTTTGCCAATTCCCTGTGACCTGAGCTTTGTTATGTAAGAGGCTGGGAGGTCGAGCAGGAATGGGAAGAAAACAACGCTGCACAGCATCATCATGAGAAGAACCGCCGCACTTGTGTAGAAGTCGGTGGTATTTGCTGCTCTGGTTGCATTTATTTTGTCGACGGTGAAGTTGGCAGTCCTGTCAAGAACCTTAGTCATGAACATGGCATTTACATCGTTGCTGAGCGTGTCCTGAATATCCTCGGGAAGCTCCATGTTCCTTCCTATCGCCTGAACCGAATATATGGCCGCCTGGGATATGCCAAGCATGGAGGATGTGGAGCGGAAGAGGTCATTCAGCACAAATGTATCGATGGACCGGTTGTCAGAATAGTATACCTCGACAGGTGTGTTCGTTCCGTCCATGATGTCGCTTATGATATTGTCAGGGACGTAGATCACAGCGAACAGGTCTCCGTCAGAGAGCCTTGAAAGGGCTGTATCCTTGTCTGAAAATTCTGTGAATACACATGATGAGTGGTAGCTGTCCATATCAGATATCGTGTTGTATGCCATCTGTGCGGTTTTTGAATCTGCACTCATCACGATTCCGATTGAAAGTGGTTCGGAGCGGTCATCAGAGTAGATAAAAGAGTTCGCGTTTAACGCAAGACACAGGAAAACCGCCATCATGACAAATGCTGCGACTACCATGTATATTCCATAATGAGCTATTCTTTTCAAATCAGTTCGTATAAGTCGGTAAAACATAAAACTCCTTTAGATAAAGCTATGATCTGATCAGATTGATGTAGGTTTCAGGTGAGGTGTATCCGGGTGAGATATTTCTGTCTATGGCCAGTTGGATGTGTCCATTTTTCAGTGTGTATATCTTGTTACATATATCCAGCGCAGATGTCTCATGTGTGGCGATGATGACACTTCCTCCATGTGATATGTAATTCTGGAGATAGCTCAGTATCCCGTTCTTGCATAGAAGATCAAGCGAGGCCAGAGGTTCATCGAGAAGAAGCAGATCCGGGTCAGACATCATCGTGATGGCAAGGCTTAGCCTCTTCTTCATTCCACCGGAGAGCTTTGAGACACGTTTGTCCAGAAATGAATCCACACCGAGAGACTGACATATGCTCATATTGTGGGAGTTCATGACTGTTTTCCTGCTTCCGGGGTGCCACAGTCTGATGTTGTCAATGGCTGTGAGTTCCGGTATGAGTGGATTGTCCTGTGGGAGCAGAGCAGCATTTGCCTGACAGTCGAAACCGAAGCACCCTGAGTCTGGCTTTATGTTTCTGGATAGTATTCCCAGCAGGGTGGATTTACCCGATCCGTTGATTCCCAGAAGGGCGATGCATTCACCCGGGGATACGGACAGTGACACATCTGTCAGAACTTTATTTTTGCCGTAGCTTTTGCTCACTGAAGAGACAGAAAACATCTAGTATTCCTCCTCTATTACCTGAAAATCAAGGTAGTCAAAATCTATATCCTCCACAAAGTTATCCGCTGTGAATCTGGTTCTGGCGTGGTGGATAAACTCATCCTTATTCTTCTTAAGCCACACCGGCTTTGCCAGGTCAAACTCGTAGCACATATCCTCAAGGGCCTTGTATACCTTGTGGGTACGCGTCATCTCGTAGTCGGATATGCATATCACGGTATCCTTCATGAGGTGGTTATCTTTTATAAGTTTTCCCCATACTCTAAACATATATTATCCTCCATAAGGGTTATTTGAGATCGTACCTGACTAGTATATAACATTTGTGCACAGAATTAAAACAATAAAGACACAAATATGACACATTTACTGCGTATAGTAACAACTGTAAGAAAGAGAAAGGTACCGATTACAGGAATTAAGATAATAAAGATGCGAAAGGATGATAGAGATGGAACAGGAAAACAAGAACCAGATGAATGGAAATAGTGGTCAGGCACCACAGCAGGATGGTCTGTATCATTACAGCTATATGAACAATAGAGGAGATTCAAGATTTGACAGACCTTCAACAAATGCTTCACAGCAGACACAGAATGTTCAGGACGCACAGTCAGCGCAGAACAATCAGACAGCCGGTGTACATGGCTCAGCACAGAACGCTCAGACTGCCGGCGCACAGAGTTCATCGCAGAATGCTCAAACAGTCGGTACACAGAACGCTTCATATTCAGGTTTTCAGAGAAATGTAAATGGCATGGAAGCATGGTATGACAGCCAGAGAATGAATCAGGGTTATCAGAATCAGGCAGGCAATCCAATGAACAATATGGGAACAGGAAAGCCTTCAGATAACAATATGAGACAGAAGAAGGCAAAAGATAAGAAGCCAAAGAACAGGAAGAGCGGATTTGGCAAGAAGGCAGCAGGTGTGGTTGCAGCGGCTGTTGTATTCGGACTTGTGGCAGGCGTTGTATTCCAGGGGGTCAGATATGAATCGGATAAGCTTCTCGGCAAAGATTCGCAGACCACAACAGAGCAGAGTGCTGAGGGTTCAACAGAGAACAATGCACCACAGCTCAAGCAGGCATCATCAGACACGACAAGTACAGTGTACGATGTGTCAACGGTTGCCAAGAAGGTTATGCCTTCCATCGTATCAATCACAGGAACATACGTAACAACATATGATTACTGGTTCAATTCATATCAGCAGGAGTCAACAGGAGCCGGTTCAGGTATCATCATCGGCAAGGATGACCAGTACCTGTATCTTGCAACTAATTATCATGTGGTACAGAATGCTAAGTCACTGTCAGTTACATTTGTCGATGACAAGAGTGCAGATGCGGTGGTAAAGGGATACGTTGAGAACAATGATATAGCAGTTGTCACAGTTAAGCTTTCGGACATATCGGATGACACTTTGAATGAGATAAAGGAGATTCAGGTAGGTTCATCGGATGATCTTGCAGTTGGTGATCCGTGTGTGGCAATCGGAAATGCACTTGGATATGGACAGTCAGTTACAGTTGGATATATAAGCGCACTTAACAGAGAGATAAGTGCTTCAGATGAGACAGTAAAGGTACTTCAGACAGATGCAGCCATCAACCCTGGTAACAGTGGTGGTGCCCTTGTCAACATGCAGGGCGAGCTGATCGGTATCAACACAGCCAAGTATTCAGATACAAGCGTTGAGGGTATGGGCTATGCACTTCCTATATCAGATGTACAGGATATAATCAATGATCTGATAGCAGGCAAGAATGTGTCAAATGATGGAACAACATCAGGACAGGCTTACCTCGGTATATCTGCCAAGACCATCACAAGCCAGTACGCACAGCTCCTGAACATGCCTGAGGGTGTATATATCTCATCAGTTGAGCAGGGTTCAGCAGCAGAGGAGTGTGGACTCCAGTCAGGAGATATCATTTGCAGTCTTGACGGTGAGGACATAGCAGATATGGAGACATTCCATGACAAGATCGTGGCCTGCAATCCTGGCGATAAGGTAACTATCGTATACTACAGAAACAACAATGGTAACTACGAGAAGCAGACTGCTACAGCTACGCTGAAGGAGAAGCAGTGATAAGTCAGATAATTCAGTGGTGATTTAGCACGGAGCTAACAGGACTGAAAGCCTATAGATTGATATAACGGCACCTGTAAGTGAAATTACAGGTGCCGTTTTGTATGTAAGATATGTGGCTGTCAAAATTGTAATCTGCCTGCATTGTATCGGAAGTCCTCGTATTCATCCGGTATGCGGTCAAGTTCGGCGGTAAATGCCTGTGGATTGTAAATTTGCTTGCAAATATACTTTAAATGGTGCATTATAAAGAGTACGCTTAAGTATAGCGTAAGATTCGGAAAAATGAAAAAGAAAGGTTTACATAACAATGTACAAAATACTTTGTAAGGATGGAAGGGCAAAGAGAGCTGAATTTCAGACTGTTCACGGAACAGTGCAGACACCTCTGTTCATGAATGTTGGAACGGCAGCAGCCATAAAGGGAGCTGTGGCAACAACGGATCTCAAGGACATAGGATGTCAGATCGAGCTGTCAAATACATATCATCTCCATGTGAGACCTGGGGATAAGATAGTCAAGCAGATGGGCGGTTTACATAAGTTTATGTACTGGGACAGACCGATACTCACTGATTCAGGCGGATTCCAGGTATTCTCCCTGGCGGGACTCAGGAAGATCAAGGAGGAGGGCGTAACCTTCAATTCCCATGTCGATGGACGCAAGATATTCATGGGACCTGAGGAGAGCATGCAGATACAGTCGAATCTGGCATCTACAATAGCCATGGCATTTGACGAGTGTGCCCCTGCACTGGCTGACAGACAGTACGTGGAGAATTCTGTTGCGAGAACAGCCAGATGGCTTGTCAGATGTAAGAATGAGATGGAGAGACTTAACAGTCTGCCGGATACGATCAACAAGAATCAGCTATTGTTTGGAATCAATCAGGGTGCCATATACGAGGATATCAGAATAGATCACGCCAAGAGAATCAGCGAGCTTGATCTTCCGGGATATGCCATAGGAGGACTTGCAGTAGGAGAGACAGCAGAGCAGATGTACCACATACTCGATGTGACCGTTCCGTATCTGCCTGAGGACAGACCGACATACCTCATGGGTGTTGGAACCCCTGCAAATATACTTGAGGCGGTCGACAGAGGTGTTGATTTTTTCGATTGCGTATATCCATCCAGAAATGGACGACACGCCCATGTGTACACGAAGCATGGCAAGATGAATCTCAAGAATGCGAGATTTGAGACAGACGACAGACCTATAGAGGAGGGCTGCGGATGCCCTGCATGCCAGCACTATAGCAGAGCGTACATCAGACACCTGCTCAAGGCAAATGAAATGCTCGGTATGAGATTTTGCGTCTTGCATAATTTGTATTTTTATAATAATATGATGAAAGACATCAGAGAGGCTATAGAAGAAGGAAGATATCAGTCATATAAGAAATCGATGCTTGAGAGCCTTGCTGGTGGAGAAGAGTAATCAAAAAGGAGATCAGAGAATGAATTCACTTTCAACAATTTTATCATCGTCAACAGGAACACAGGCCAGTGGCGGTTCATCAGTTATGTTTATTGTTGTATATATTGCCATATTTGCTGCAATCATTTACTTCATGATGATCAGACCACAGAAGAAGCAGAAGGCCAAGACAGACCAGATGCTTTCACAGATGGAGCCTGGTGATAATATCATGACAACCAGTGGTTTCTACGGAACCATCCTTGATGTGGTTGATGATTCAACTATCATTGTAGAGTTTGGTAACAACAAGAACTGTCGTATACCGATGCACAAGAGTGCTGTTGCAGAGCTTGAGAAGCAGGGATCATCAACAGTCACAGATGATGATAAGGATAAGAAGTCAAAGATATAATAAAGGTATCATCAGAGTAAATAAAAAAGCGGTCATTATACAGTGACCGCTTTTTTTATATCCTGAAATACAGCTTCCGTGATCCGAAGACCGCCCCTTCCGGTTCCCACGGATATGTCGGGTTTGGCTGCACCGTGGAAGTCGGAACCTCCTGATATGAGGAGCCCGTGTTTTCTGGCGATCTCCCTAAGCCTTCCGGATTCATAGGCATTGTTGGAAGAGTGGTAGACCTCAAGCCCTGAAAGGCCATATGGCTTCAGTTCTTCAAGCATGTCCTCTATCTGTTTATATCCAAATCCGTATATGAGGGGATGGGCGATGAAGGCAGCCTTGCCGTAGGTTCTTATGAGTCTTATGGCATCGGCGGCCGGTATGTCTGGTGTTGGAATGTAATATTTGCATTTCTTGCCCAGATACTTTTTGAACGCCTGGTTCATGTCCCTGCATACGCCTTCGGCTATGAGAATTCTGGCAAAATGAGCTCTTGTGACGACAGTATCAGGATTGCCATGCTGCAGCTTCTCCATGGTCATGTCTATTCCGTCGGCGCGGAATCTCTCACACATCTGCTCGTTTCGGTCGTATCTGGCCTGTTTGATGGCGGCAAGACGGGAGATGAGCTCAGGGTTCTTGTAGTCCATATAGAAGCCCAGAATGTGGATCTCCACACCGTTGTAGATGGCGGACATCTCTATGCCGGGAACTACCTCGATATGATGGTCACTGCTGTCAGAAAAGCCAGAGCAGTTGGTGGAATCACTGTTCTGGATCGGAGGAAGAGTGCTGTTCCAGTTATCTGCATATGTGATTGCATCTGCTACGCCGTTCACTGTGTCGTGGTCGGTTATGGCGATCGCTGCAAGATTCCTGTCAATGGCAAGCTGGCACACCTCTGATGGGGTGCAGGAGCCGTCGGAAGCGGTGGTGTGAAGGTGCATATCTATAAATCTCATGTTGAAAACCTCCGTTTTTATTTTTTATATCATGTATCTGAGCAGCGCCTGGAGCGGCGCATGTCTGGGTTGAATGTGCTCTGACAGAAGTATTGTATATCAGATAAATACATATGTTCAAGTGAATATGGTTACGATCAAATGATATAAGCGGACATATGAACCCTGACAACTGTGCCTTGTTAAAAACTTTCTCAATAAGGCGCGCTGTACTTGATAAAGTACACGCAAATGCGACAAAAATTTTCAATAAGCTATGGACTTCATAACTGTTTTGTGAGAAAATACCACTGATGGTTTGAATTAGAGAATTCGGAACCGCTTTTAAGAATTCATATTTTGAAAGGAGTTTCACAATGATTTACACTAAGGAAGTTGAAAACATGTGCCCTGTAGCAAAGGGTGCAAAGCATGAGCCAGCTCCTATCCCAGAAGAAGGAAAGTGGGTTTACTCAAAGGAAATCAAAGACATCTCTGGTTTTACACATGGTGTAGGCTGGTGTGCACCACAGCAGGGTGCCTGCAAGCTTTCACTTAACGTAAAAGAGGGTGTTATCGAGGAGGCTCTTGTCGAGACTATTGGATGTTCAGGTATGACACATTCAGCAGCTATGGCAGCTGAGATTCTTCAGGGTAAGACAATCCTTGAGGCTCTCAACACTGACCTTGTGTGCGATGCTATCAATACAGCAATGAGAGAGTTATTCCTTCAGATCGTATACGGACGTACACAGAGTGCATTCTCAGATGACGGACTTGCAGTTGGTGCCGGACTTGAGGATCTTGGAAAGGGTCTTCGTTCACAGGTTGGTACAATGTATGCAACAAAGGCTAAGGGTGTTCGTTACCTTGAGATGGCAGAGGGCTATGTAACAGGAATAGCACTTGATGCAGATGACGAAGTTATCGGATATCAGTTCGTTTCTCTTGGAAAGATGACTGACTTTATCAAGAAGGGTGATGACCCTAACACAGCTTGGGAGAAGGCTTCAGGTTCATACGGACGTGTTAAGCCAGAGCAGGGCGCTGTTAAGATCATCGATCCACGTAAAGAGTAGTCGGAAATAGAGGAAAGGAGAACGAGACAATGGCATTATTTGAATCATATGAAAGAAGAATAGACCAGATAAACGCTGTACTTAACAGCTATGGAATCAGCTCAATCGAAGAAGCTGAGAAGATCACAAAGGACGCTGGACTTGACGTTTACAATCAGGTAAAGGGTATTCAGCCAATTTGTTTTGAGAATGCTTGCTGGGCATATACAGTAGGTGCAGCAATCGCAATCAAGAAGGGATGCAGAAAGGCAGCAGACGCAGCAGCAGCTATCGGCGAGGGTCTTCAGGCATTCTGTATACCAGGTTCTGTTGCAGATCATCGTAAGGTTGGTCTTGGACATGGTAACCTTGGTAAGATGTTACTTGAGGAGGAGACAGAGTGCTTCTGTTTCTTAGCAGGTCATGAGTCATTTGCAGCAGCTGAGGGTGCTATCGGTATCGCTGAGAAGGCTAACAAGGTTCGTAAAAAACCTCTTAGAGTTATCCTTAACGGTCTTGGTAAGGATGCAGCTCAGATCATCTCAAGAATCAATGGATTTACATATGTTGAGACAAAGTATGACTACAAGAAGGCTGAGCTCAATGTAGTATACGAGAAGGCATATTCAGATGGTATTCGTGCAACAGTTAAGTGCTACGGCGCTGACGATGTTCAGGAAGGTGTTGCTATCATGCACAAGGAGAACGTTGGTGTATCTATCACAGGTAACTCAACAAACCCTACACGTTTCCAGCATCCAGTTGCAGGTACATACAAGAAGGAGTGTATCGAGCAGGGTAAGAAGTACTTCTCAGTAGCATCAGGCGGTGGTACAGGACGTACACTTCACCCAGATAACATGGCAGCAGGTCCTGCTTCATACGGTATGACAGATACTCTCGGACGTATGCACAGTGATGCACAGTTCGCTGGTTCATCATCAGTTCCTGCACACGTAGAGATGATGGGACTTATCGGAATGGGTAACAACCCTATGGTTGGTGCTACAGTTGCTGTAGCTGTTTCTGTTGAGGAAGCTGCTAACGCTGGTAAGTTCTAATATTTGGCTTAAAATAAGACTTTTTAATGGTATGGTGTAGGAATAAAAAGTACAAAATAGTAGTCTATTCGTACAATATTCCTACACTGTTCCTACAACATTATTCGTACAGCAAAATCACATCCTATTTTATTTTTTCTATTTCGCTTTTCAACCACTCAGGTTCTCTTTGTGTATATACACGCTCTGTTATGTCATCTATCTTATGCCCTACAATGTACTTGATCGCGTATTGATCTACTTCAGCTTTTTTAGCCATAGTTACAAAATGTTTTCTTGGGTCATGCGCTCTGTGATCTGGATTAAGTTCTAACTGATCACGAATCTTGTCAAAACGATGCCTATATTTATCATATGTTAATTTCCAAGAATACCTATGCGTTACGGTGTCTGTACAATTTAACAAATATTCGCTCCCCATATCTTTAGCTTGGTTATATCTTGCTGCGACAAGTTCTTTTATTTTTGAATGAATTGGAACCGTTCTATTTTCACCAGCTTCAGTTTTCATGCCACCAATCATGTATCCATTTTCAAGATCTACATTTTCAAGTTTAATTAACCCTAATTCTTGAGGACGCCATCCTGAATAACATTGAATTATGACTATATCAATGTACGGCACCTTATACAAGTTGTCCCAGAGTTTATCCATTTCTTCCTGGGTAAATGGTATATGCCCCGAGGTTTGTTTTGTTTTTGCCTTTTGTACATCATCAGGAATATTGAAGGTTCTGGCATAATTTCTATCTGCAATCTCATATTCCAAAGCATAATCAAACATCAGATTAAACATGGATTTAATTCGACTTTGGGTTTCGGGGGAGGCATGCCTTATCTGACCGCGATATTCGTATACGCCATCGGTCATACATCCCTTAATATGTCTTGCACGTACATTTCGAGCTTTCATATTATAGATAGATGAACAATAATTCCAAGCGGCTTTTATTGTACGTTCACTCGATGGGCTTTTTAATTCTTCAAAATACTGAGTGGACCATTTTTCATATAATTCAGCAACGGTAATATCATTATCCAGATCATACGGATTTTTATTATATTCCACCAAGGCAGCATAGGCTTTGTTATATGTTGGGTAATAGCCTAGTATTTTTGTCTTATATCTCATAGTTACAGTATCCCGTCCTATGGTAACCATTACTCTATATTTATTTCTAAGTCTTGAGTCACTCAATTCCGAGATCTGTCCAAAACCATTTGGCAGTTTCGGGTGTTTCTTTTTTGAAGTTTTCCTAACCGGAGTACTGCTTGTTATGGGATATCCGCAATGTGGACAATTCATTGCTTTATCACTCACTTGTAGTTCGCATTCAGGACACTTTATAAGCATTTTTATTTCTCCTCTCTGAGTAAGATTGTGGGTGTTAGCATATACTAAGATGTACGATCTTACAATTAGTACAATTGCCGAAATTTAGGGTTCTATTTCGTATCCTAGATTAGAAAAATGGGGTATTTTATGATTCTTGACGGAGCAAAATTTTGTCCAGAATGTGGGGGAGAACTACGATATTACGATAAAATCAAGCGTATAGTACGGTTGCAGGGGCATAAAAGTAGATATATAGACATAAAGCGCTACAAGTGTAGGGTTTGTGGCAAAGTGCACAGAAGTATTACCGAAGATATTTTCCCTTTCAAACAATATGAGGCGGAGATTATCAATGGAGTAGTCGAAGGACTGATCACGCCGGACACTTTAGGGTTTGAGGACTATCCAACAGAGACGACCATCAAGGAATGGAAGAAAGATTTTGGAAAAGACAAATAGCTGGAAAATTTTACCACTTGAGTCCGTTTAACAAACTGGTATTTGGTAGCCTAGAATTGTGGGTGAAAGGAGGTACTCAGATGGATGGTACAGAAGAAAAGATAATTGAATTCACAGCTGGATCGGTCCCGGTAGCTGTGGCAGCCAAAGTATATCATAAAGATGCTACTTGGGTTCGTGCTGGGATTATCAAAGGGTGGCTACCAATAGGGATAGCGACTCGAGATGGAAAAGTTGTAACAGAACTGGATGATCTAAGGATAAGTCATGGACGTATCAACTTCTATATTTCTCCAAAGAAATTGTATGAAGAGACGGGATATGTTTGGAAGGGGGAACGAAAGATATGAGTACAACAATAAGAGCTAATATTTCACAAAATAGTAAGTATTGGATTGAGAAGCACAGATACTATGAACTCAAGCATTTTTGTTTACAGTATCCTATATGGCACAGTGCTTATATTTCATTAGATGGATTGAGTCAAAGACCAGATGCGCTTGCAAGTATAGGCAGAACGTATATGCATGGTGATCCGACAGCGAAGTGCGCTGAGGCAAAAGCGTTTTTCTCAGAACGTATGAACCTTGTAAGAGATGCGGCTGAGCAGGCGGATGACGAACTTGCCGATTATATTTTGTATGGCGTGACAGAGGGGGTGCCGTACAATACGTTGGTTACCCGTATGAGCATCCCTTGTTCAAAAGATACGTATTACGATAGATACAGAAAGTTCTTCTGGATATTAAATAAGACGCGAAAATAACAACTCCTATAATGAAACCATTAGGTTCGATAAAAACGAAGGAGGATTAGTTATGAAAGTAAAAACTAACGTGTCAACTATTTTGGTATCAGAGGAGAATAGGTATGTAAGTCTTGGGTTAAATATACCAGACATTGAAGAAATTCAAATTTTTGATGTGAACTTTATAAAGAACACACATAATTGGGGGATAACGGTTGTTGACCCAGATGGGAAAACAACTACAAAGCTCACAAAAATATGTAAAAGTTCTTTAGAGGTTGAGATCTTTTTTGACGAGTATGATTTTGAAATGCTTGTGTATTATGACAACGATAGTCATACATATGAAATACTTTTTTAGTACTAGGTATTAGTTGGAAAGCGGGAGTTGCTAAGGATTTTTACAGCAACTCCTTTGTTTTTTTCTGTTGTCAAGTCTTGTTTTATATTTATTCGGTATTATAATTGTCTTACATATTGAATGGAAGGGGTGATTATAATGGATAGAACTATGGTAGTAGAATACTTTGACGGTGAGAAGAAAGTTAGAAAAATTATAGTTTTAAAGTAGTTTCGCGAAAATAACAACTCCTATAATGAAACAATAAACTTTCATTTAAGGAGGAAACTATTATGGACGAGAATAATTATATCAAGTTAAAATGCGAAGTAGGCGAGTTAATTGGGAAAGTAAGCGAGTTGGAGACTAAGGTTAAAGCTCAGGACGAATTAATCGAGTTACTTACAGACACATTGGTAGAATTACAGGGAACGGTAGCAGGACTTGAAGAGAAGATTTATAGTAAGTAGAAAAGACGAGGATTCCACATGGGGTCCTCTTTTTATTTTCGCGAAAATCACAACTCCTATAATGAAAAGTTAGCTCAATTGGCAGAGCAACAGAGGTTTATCCACTGTAGGTTGTAAGTTCGATTCTTACACTTTTCTTTTTCCGTACGCAGGTGACGGAGAAACAAGTTATATTTATATAACCCAAGGAAGGAGGAAATAGTATGTGGTGGTTGGATTGTGTGGCAATAGTCTTTGGAACTATTGTAGTAACTTGTATTGTAGATTATATACGCGACAGGAAGAGTGTATATGGGCGTTTTTCAATGGAACAGACAGACCCAGAGAATGAGCCAGAACAATATTCAGTACATGTTATGATTCCAACAAATAAACTTTTATTGGACAAGAAACGTATCATTTTGCTCAGAGACGATTCGCGCAAATAACAGGTCCTATTATGGTAATGTAGGAAAATTATATTTTTAAGGAGGATTTTACTATGCAGGAAGTTAAGGAGAAGTTAAAAGGTGAGATTCTGGAAGAGATTGATGCTTTGAATGATATTGACATGAATTCAGAAGACTACAATCCAGCAGTTCGAGGAATTGGAGAGCTTACCGACAAATACATTGAGCTTGAGAAGATTGAGGCTGATAGAGCTAAGAGTGAAGCTGAGCTTGCGCTTAGAGCTGAATCAGATAAATCTGAAAAGCACAGTAGATGGATCGGACATGCTCTGACAGGACTTGGAATACTGGCTAATGCTGGTCTTTTGATCTGGGGGGTCATAACAAATGTCAAGTTTGAAACTGAAGGAAATATCGCTTCAACCGAATCTGGAAAGCAGGCGTGGAGAGAAATCACAAGTTTTAAAAGAAAGTAATTAGGACAGAACCAAAATGAGAGAGGGCTCTTAGCAAGGGCTCTTTCTTTTTATTTTAGGAGGAAAACATGAGATATCACTATGAAAAGCCAAGACACTATACATCTATGTATGGGGTTATATATGCTTGTGATCATCCGGTATATGATCGATGTACTTTATATTTGATAGAGAATCTGGGATTGGCGGTCATCCAGCAAAGATACGACCCTGATACAAAGCGAACTTGGTGGGGTGAGATAGATCCCTGGTTGGTAGATAGCATATATCTTGCAGAAGGGTTTAAGCAATTTTTTGATGACCGTGCCGGATTGCGTAGTGATGGACATTATCCCACAGTGACGGTAAGGCAAATAATGCATGCATTACGGATGAAGCCATTACCAAGAGCAAGATGGGAGACCTGTTTTGACAGGAGGGATATTTGAAATGGAAACAGAAAATCTTATAGATATACTGCTCGATATGAAGAAAAAATTGCATTTAACATATCAACAACTAGCGGATATCTGGCAAGTAAATTTATCTACTGCGAAAAGTAAGTTGCGGGGCGATTCAAGAGTAACTATTCGAGACATGGCTATATTGACTGATTATTTTGGGTATGAATCATATATCGGCATTGCACCCTGTGGCAGGGTATGCATTCATATAACTACCAAGACAATGACATACTATAAACGTTTTTATATGAATCTTACTTAATTCGCGAAAAATGCATTCCCCTTTATGAACATATATTTTAAGGAGGAATGACGGATGAGGACTTTAGCAAAGGAACGAAAACTGACATTGTGGGAGCGTATAGTTATGAACTTACAGCGGACATGGCGTAATAAGATATTTGCATTGTGCATGTTACTAGTAGGTCTTATAGCAATATTAGCTACTGGAGATGGAACGGGTTCAGTATTCTTGACAGCTATAGCAATACCGATGTTTTTCGCTAGAGAAGATGTATGGCGGAATAATTAAGACAAAGGTGGGATGTCTATGGAATCATAGATTTCTCACTTTTATTTTTGGATTCGCGAGTTTTACGGCCTCTATAATGAAGGAGGTGACAATTATGTTTTTAATATTACTGTTACTAATGATTGCATTGATTTTAATAGCAGTTACAGTGATTGCCGTCAGTGTAGGCGGTAGTGTATTCATATTGGTATTCAGCGATGTGATCGTATGTATAGGATTTATTATCTGGTTAATTGTCAAATTGATAAACAGAAGAAGATAATTATAGAGGACTCAGTGCTTAATGCATTGGGTCTTTTATTTTTTATAAATACATTTTTAAAGGAGGAATTTATATGAAAGGATTAGTACCATGTGCAAAGATATTTGTACAAAAACATTCGCCCACGATACTTACGGTATTAGGCACAGTGGGTGTTATTGCTACGGGTATATTTGCAGCGAAAGAAACACCCAAAGCAATGAGAAAACTGAAGAAAGAAGAACTTCGGAAAGGCGAGCCACTCACAACTAAGGAAAAAATAGTTATTGCAACGCCAGTTTATGTTCCAACAGGTGTTATTGCAGTGTCAACTATTGCTTGTATCGTTAGTTCAAATGTCATTAACCATCAGAGACAGGCACAGCTTATGGCGGCATATACAATGGTAAGGGAAACCTTAGCGCAGTATCGCGGAGAAGTTGTAAAGAGATATGGCGAAGATGTCGATAGGGAGATAATGAGCGATATTTCGAGAAAATATTACGATTATCACCAAATCAATAATACAACACCTGACAAGATATTTCATTTTTGTGAGCCTGTTACCGGACGGTACTTTGACATGTATGAACGAGAACTTATGGATGCTGAATACCATATAAATCGAAATTATGTATTACGCGGGTACGTGGTATTCAACGAATGGTTAGAGTTTCTAGGACTTCCGCTAGTCCCGAATGGGAATGACATCGGTTGGAGTATCGACAGTGGCATGTATTGGATTGATATGGCTCATACAAAAACAAAAGAGAAAAAAGACGGCGAGCCTGTATATATGTTGGATTATTTATACGGGCCAGATGAAGATGCAATGGAAGAATGGCGAGATGCTTCATACGTGTCAGAACCGTATGAAGATATGTTACCGTCATTTGCTGAAAAATAAAGGAGGATTATATCAATGAAGAATAATAATTGGTTGAAAGTGTTAGTGATGGTAGTACCAGTGTTAGGTTTTGGCATATCTATGTTGTCTGACTATGTGCAGGAAAAGCAGACAGAGGAGATGGTCGAGGCTAAGGTAAATGAAGCTATGAACAGAATCGAGAAGAAGGAGAATTGCGATGAATAAATTCACAAGAGTTTTGAATAGGATGGCTAATAAAGCTGGCAAAAACAGTCCAGCGATACTGATAGGATTAGGCATTACATCCGCAGCAGGCGCTGTTATATTTGCAGTTAAGGGCACAATAGCTGCAAATAAGAAAGTAGAAGAGGTAAAAGAGGCTAAGATAAACGAGCTCATGGAGGAAGAGATCGAAGATATCCCTGTAGAAGTGGAGCTCACAAAGAAAGAAATCGTACAGGCAACGTGGAAGTGCTACATTCCAACCGCTATATCGTTCACCACATCAGTGGTATGCATTATATGTGCCAACAACGTGAATGCTAAGCGGAATGCAGCTATAGCTACAGCATACTCTATGTCTGAAGCAGCATTACATGAGTATAAGAACAAGGTGATTGAGACTATTGGTGAGGAAAAAGAGAAAGAGATAGCAAAGGCAGTTGTTAAAGATAAAATCGAGAAAGCACCAGCACCAAATACACAGGTTATCGTAGCGGGGGACGGAGAGCAGCTTTGTCTGGATTATATATCTCAAAGATATTTCAAATCTGACAGAGAAACACTTCGCGCAGCGGTAAATGACCTGAACGAGATACTGAATAGTTGTGACTATGTATCTTTGAACGACTTCTACGATAAGATTGGGCTGGAAAGGACATCAATCGGTGATGAGATTGGCTGGAATGTAAGTAGAGATGGGCTCATTCAGCTAGATATCACTGGTGATATTGCAAAGGATGGTCGTCCGTGTCTTGGAATAGGCTATCGTGTAGCTCCGAGGTACGAATATTCCATGTATCACTGATGCAAATTCGCGAAAATTACAAGTCATATTATGAGACTATAAGTCAAATAAATTATATTTTAGGAGGATAAAACTATGGAGAACAACGAAGAAATCATGAACACAGAGATGGAGAATGAGGTAAACGAGGTTAGCGAGTCAAACTATGATAACACTGATTCAACAGAAGGCGGATCTACAGCTGGAGGAATCGTTATTGGACTTGGAATAGCAGCAGTCGGCGGATTAGTCGCATTTGCTATATCAAGAAGAAATGAGATACTTCAGAGGAGGATCAAGAATCTGGAGAAGAAGGGTTACAAGGTTGAGAAACAGCCTGAGCCAGAAGATGAAATCGACGAGGACGAAGAGACAGTTGTCGACATGAAAAAGGCTAAGTAGAGTTATTTACGACATAGTCAAAGCAAGGAGGATGCCTTATTACAAGGTGTTCTCCTTTTTATTTTGCATATTTTTAGGAGGAAACGTCATGAAGATAGAAATAAATGTGGGAAGTTTGATGGGTGTGGTAGTAGGACTTATTGGCACAGGCTTTGCTATTGGTTCTACGCTGAAGATGAGAAAACTTGCAAGAAAGCTGGATAGGACTGTCGATCAGGTAATTGATTCATCTGAGATAGAGCTGTCTGAAACTGTTGTAAATAAGGCGGTTGCTAAGGCCGCTGATAAAGCCGCAGTCAAGGCGGTAACGTCAGCAACAAAAGAAGCAATAGGTGCGATAAAGGCTGACATCAGCAAACAGGTATCTGATGAGGTGTACAAGTCATATTCAGATGTAAGTGCTGCTGTAAAGACAAGGGTCGCCACAGAGGTAGCAAAGATAGACAGGGATAGACTTTCCAATGAAATACGCAAGGAAGCCAAAGAGGCTGTGCTGACTAAGTTCAACAATGATCTGGATGATATTTTGGAGAAGTACAACACAGATTTGAGTAACATATCCAAGATATATCAGTCCATATCATCGTCGATAGCAGCAAACAGTTCGCCCGGTATAGCACGTACCGCGTTGTTATAAAGGAGGACATGCCTATGGCAAGATATTTATACAGAGGTCCAGTGATGGAGTTTGATAGGTGCATAGTCAACAACTGGACAGGGCAGACTGAGGCTCCATCAGAGGCAAAAGCTAAGAGCAATCTTAGTTACCAGTTTAAAAAATATAATAACCGAACAGCAAATACAAAGATAACATTGCCAGGTAAGCTGTTAAAGGTTAGTTAGGAGGAGACTATGGCTGAAGTTAAATTACCAAGTAATTCCCATAGAGCTAGAATCGAGGCAGAGAAAAAAGCTGAAGAACCGAATAAGAAAGAAGTACAGAAAGTTGTTTCTGGAAAGGTCGTACGAAAAGAGAACAAGGGTCGAAAACTCACGGACGCAATCATTAGTGATGACGTGAAGCATGTAAAGTCGTATGTTGTTTTTGAGGTTCTTATCCCGGCATTTAAGAAAGCTATATCGGATATTGTTACCAATGGTATTGACATGATTCTGTATGGCGAGACCGGACATACAAAGAAATCGGGTAGTTTGCGATCGGATTATGTGTCATACAGGTCATATAGTGATTCGTCAAGAGAACGAAGATATGTGGATAGTAGATCTGACAGTGACTACGACGACTTGATATTTGAGCATCGTGGATCAGCAGAAGATGTACTGGCGCATATGGAAGATATTCTGGACGAGTATCATCAGGTATCGATAGGTGATATGTATGATCTGGCAGGTGTTACGTGCGATTATACATACAACGATTATGGATGGACAAGCCTCAGAGACGCAGAGGTGGTCCGCATAAGAGACGGATATTACATAAAGTTGCCTAGAGCAAAGGCACTCAGGAGGTAGAACATGGATAAGAATGATATTTTAGATAAGGCAAAAACCATTATAAATGGTGAACGACAGGGTACATACGGTAATGCGGAGGATAACTTTGCAAACATAGCGGCATTTTGGAGCACATATCTTAATACTCCAATCGACAGCACAGATGTTGCCAATATGATGATCCTTATGAAAGTAGCCAGAAACTCAAGTGGCGTATATAAGGACGATAACTATATTGATATTTGCGGTTATGCAGCACTTGGTGGAGAGATTGCAGCTCGTCCGAGTAAGAATGAAGTCACGTATGCAAGTATTATGAATGCAATCAAGCAGGTAGGCGAAGAGATAGATGAATATATCGCAAGCGTAAAGGAGGACGATACAAATGAAGAATAAATTTTTCTCAAAGATGGCAGTAGCAGCCAATAAAGCTATATTTAAGACCAGGCAGCATAACCCGGAGATATGCATGATCGTTGGAGTAGTAGGTACGGTAGGCAGTGCAATATGGGCATGCGTGGCTACAAGAAAACTTGACGACGTTATGGAGGATTCCCATAAAAAGCTCGATTCTGTTCATGAAGATATCAAGGCTATCGAAGACGGCGAAGAGACAGAGTACACGATGAAGGACTGTAAGAAGGGCCTTACAACTATCTATATGCAGACTGGTTGGGAGCTTACGAAGCTCTATGGGCCATCCATATTGCTTGGCGCATTATCAATAGGTAGCATAGTTACATCTAACAGGATTCTCAGACAGAGAAATGCAGCTCTTGCTACTGCTTATATGACTGTAAATAAGTCATTCAAGGAGTATAGAAACAGAGTTGTTGAGAAGTTCGGAAAAGAAGTGGATCAGGAACTCAGATACAATATCCAGCACAATACCATGGAGACTGTGGTGCAGAATGAAGATGGTACTCAGACAGTTGTTACCGAGGAATATGATGTTGTAGATCCAAATACACTATCGGCATATACAAGAATATTTGACTGTGGCAATACTGGCTGGAATGATGACCCAGAGCAGACGTTATGGTTCCTCAGACAGCAGCAGAACTGGGCGAACGAAAAGCTCAAAGCACAGGGATATTTATATCTGAATGATGTATTCAGCATGCTTGGTTTCCAGGGAACTAAGATCGGCCATGAGGTTGGCTGGATTTATGATGAGAAGAATCCAATCGGTGACAATTTTGTGGATTTTGGCATATTTGATGTCAACAATGCTGCTAAACGTAGATTCGTTAATGGATATGAGAAGGCGGTATTGTTGGATTTCAATGTAGACGGGCCAATTACTGATTATGTATGTGCATGAAGAGGTTTTGACTCTTACGGGTCAGGTGATTGGTACAGAGATATATTTGATTACCCTCAGTTGTTTATAGGACGCTGAGGGTTGTTTTCATGTAGGAGGAACACATATGAACAATAAAGTATTGATATTTTCATTAGGAGTTGCGGTAGGTGCTGTGGCTTCTTGGTTTATAGCAAGAGAAAAGTACAGAAAGATAGCAGATGACGAGATTGCATCTGTGAAGGAAGTATTTCAGCGTAAAAAAAAAGAGGAAGTTGAGTTAGCTGAGGAGAACATAACATACTGTGGTCTTGTGGATACATACGATACCGAGTCAGCAGATGACGATTTGGCGGAAGATAAAGACGACAGTATGCTTCCATACATCATCGAACCTGAAGAGTATGGTAATAAGGCAGAGAACGAGTGCACAGTACTCATGTGGTATGGCGATGATATTCTGACTGATACATATGGAGTGAATGTAGACGACATCGTCAACACAGTCGGCAGAGAATTCATAGATCATTTCGGTGAGAATCCAGAGGAGCCAGATGTAGTGTATGTAAGAAATGATCGCCTTGAGATGGATTATCAGATACTTCAGTGCAACTCTGGAGAGGAGGACTAATGTATTTAGAGGATAAGTTTCGAGAAGATTATTTCAAATGGCTATGTAATATAGTCTGTGGAAAGCGGTTTGGTAGAGAAGTCTCTTACAATAAGCTGCTTTCTTTTTTATATTCTAAGGAATTCTATGCAGTAATGGCAAGAGACGAAAATAGAGCAAGTGATGGTATAGATCTTCGCAAGGAATTCATGTTTGCTAATGGTTATGATACGTCTATGTCAGACTTGGTATCTGAGCCATGTAATATCTTAGAAATGATGGTTGCACTTTCATTAAGATGTGAGCGGACGATCATGGATAATCCACAGATAGGAAATCGTACAGGTCAGTGGTTCTGGCAGATGATATCCAGTCTGGGACTACAGGGAATGCATGATAGATGTTTTGACATTCGACTCGTACATGAGATAACAGATACATTTCTCGACAGAAAATATGACCGAGATGGCAAGGGCGGATTATTCACAATTCCAAATTGCCGAGAAGATCTCAGACGTGAAGAAATATGGATACAGATGTGTTGGTTTCTTGATAGTATATCGTGAATCAAATAATGAAAAGAGAGGGTGGTGAGTATGTTAGATTTTATGACTATCGCAACCAGATCGCCCAAACGTGGCGAGGTTGAGATATATCCTAAATTCATCATCAAGAAGAGTAAGGATCTCATGATTCGCGGTCAGGATTTCTACGCTATATGGGACGAAGAACGTAAACTTTGGTCGACTGATGAAGAAGATGTTGTCCGTCTCATAGATCAGGAAATAAAAACATATTATGAGGAGAATAGAGACAGATTTACAGATTTAGCAAAACCTATGTATATGTGGGATGCCGATACTGGGATGATTGATAAGTTTCATAAATATTGTCAGAAACAGTCCAGAGATTCGTTCCATATGTTGGATGAAAAACTTATATTTTCAAATGATGCCGCCAGAAAAGAGGATTATGCAAGTAAACGACTGCCGTATCCTCTTGAGGCGGGCGACTATTCATCATGGGATAAGCTATTATCTACTTTATATTCTGAGGAGGAGCGTCGCAAGATTGAATGGGCTATCGGTTCGATCATAACTGGCGATAGCAAGACTATTCAGAAGTTTGTAGTGTTGTATGGTGCTGCCGGAACAGGTAAATCAACAGTTTTGAATATTATTCAGATGTTATTTGATGGGTATTATTCGGTATTTGATTCAAAGGCATTGGGTTCTGCTACGAATGTATTTGCTCTGGAGGCATTCAGATCGAATCCGCTTGTAGCAATAGAGCATGACGGCGATCTATCCAGGATTGAGGATAACACGAAGATAAACAGTTTGGTGTCACATGAGCAGATGACGGTAAACGAGAAGTTCAAAAGTACATATACAAACAGTTTTAAGTGTTTTCTTATCATGGGTACAAACAAACCAGTAAGGATCACCGATGGTAAATCGGGTTTGTTAAGACGTCTGATAGATGTATCTCCATCAGGGGATAAGCTCAGCCAAAAAGAATACAAAGAGGCGATGGCAAAAGTTAAGTTTGAGCTTGGGGCTATTGCCTGGCATTGCAAGGAAGTATATTTGGAAAATCCAGGAAGATATGACGACTATGTGCCAGTTGCGATGCTGGGAGCGTCAAATGATTTCTACAACTTTATATTGAGTGCATACCATGTATTTAAGAAGCATGACAGTACAACACTCAAAGAGGCGTGGGAAATGTACAAGTTGTATTGTGATGATGCAAAGGTGCCTTATCCATATTCTCAGAGAAGTTTCAAAGAAGAACTCAAGAACTATTTCAGAGAGTATTCTGATCGTATAGCACTTGATGACGGCGCGAGGGTAAGAAGTTACTATACTGGATTTAGAACTGATATTTTTGAGCGTGAGGAACCTACAGAGAAGACGGAAGTTGCTGAAACGAGTATTCCTGCATGGTTGAGGTTTAAAGAACAACATAGTTTACTTGACGATGAACTCGCGGATTGTCCAGCGCAATATGCGTCAAGTAACGAAACTCCGACGATATCATGGGATAAGTGTAAAACTAAACTGAAAGAGCTCGATACTCATAAACTGCATTACGTGAAAGTCCAAGATGTCAAAACTAATCTGATAGGTATAGACTTCGATAAAAAAGGAGATGATGGTAAAAAATCCTTCGAGAGAAATCTTGAAGCGGCAAGTAAATGGCCTGCTACATATGCAGAACTTAGTAAGAGTGGAGCTGGCATACATCTTCATTATATTTATGATGGGGACGTTTCAATGCTTAGTCGTATTTATGATGAGGATATTGAAATAAAGGTATTTACGGGTAATAGTTCATTAAGACGTATGCTTACCAAGTGTAACGATATTCCTATAGCGACTATTAACTCTGGATTACCTTTGAAGGAGGAGAAAAACACGGTAGGAAAAGATAAAATAAAGAGCGAGCGAGGACTTAGACAGCTGATAAAAAGGAATCTCAATAAAGAGATACACCCAGCTACTAAGCCCAGTATTTGTTTTATACGACAAATATTAGACGATGCTTATAATCAAGGTCTGCATTATGACGTAAGTGATATGTTCGACGCTGTGCTAGCGTTTGCCATGTCAAGTACAAATAATGCAGACTTTTGTATTAAGCAGGTAAAAGAAATGAAGTTCAAGTCGGATGAACCTTCTGAAAATACTGAGGACACGGAGAAACCTATAGCATTTTATGATATAGAGATATTTCCGAACTTATGCTTGGTGAACTGGAAGATTGCTGGTGAAGGAAATCCGATGGTTCGTATGATCAACCCAAAGCCTATAGATATCGAGAAATTGATAACCGGGTATAGGCTGATCGGATTTAACTGTAGACGATACGATAATCATATTCTGTTTGCAATTATGATGGGGTATGACAACGATCAGCTCTACAGATTATCACAGAGGATAATAAATCACGATAATAATGCATTCTTTGGCGAGGCGTATAACATATCATACACTGATATTTATGATTTTGCATCGTCTACCAATAAAAAGAGTTTGAAGAAGCTCGAGATAGAGATGTCAAAGGTTGCTCATGATCCAAAATCTAAGATAAGTGATGAACTCAGGAAGATATTACTGAAAATCAAACACCAGGAGCTTGGATTAGAATGGGATAAGCCTGTGCCAAAGGATCTATGGGTGAAAGTTGCTGAATATTGCGATAACGATGTTATATCCACAGAGGCAGCATTTTATTATTTAAAGGCAGATTGGACAGCAAGGCAGATTCTGGCAGATTTGGCTGAGATGACCGCCAATGATACAACAAATACTCTGACTACAAGAATTATATTTGGCAAGAATAGAAAACCTCAGAGCGAATTCATGTATAGGGATTTGTCGCAGCCAGTGAAAGAGCTTCCGCCTGATGTGCTGTTATTTCTAAAAGATACATGTCCGGAGATGATGGCAGCGCCACATAATCCGCCGCATGCAGAAGTACCGTTCAAAGAGGACAGCTTACTTCCATATTTCCCAGGCTATACGCATGAATTTGGCAAGTCAATGTACAGAGGAGAAGACCCAAAAGAGGGTGGCTTTGCTCAGGGTTTTCCAGGCATGTATGGCAACGTAGCATTGCTTGATATTACTTCAATGCATCCGCATACAATAATTGCAGAATGTTTATTTGGCGTCAGATATACCAGAGCATTCCGTGATATTGTAGAGGGACGTGTAAGTATTAAGTATAAGGCATGGGATGAAGTTGATCAGATGATGGATGGTAAGCTCAGACCGTATATTGAGAAAGTCAAGAACGGTGAACTGAGTCATAAAGACTTGGCAAATGCACTCAAGACAGCTATCAATTCGGTTTATGGTTTGACAGCCGCAGGTTTCGACAATCCATTCAGAGATAATAGAAATGTCGATAATATAGTGGCAAAGCGTGGAGCACTGTTCATGATAGATCTCAAGCATGCCGTTATGGAGCGTGGATTCAAGGTTGCCCATATCAAGACAGACTCAATCAAGATACCAGATGCAACACCAGAGATTATCAAGTTCGTTATGGACTTTGGTAAGAGGTATGGGTACACATTTGAGCATGAGGCTACATATGAAAAGATGTGTCTTGTAAATGATGCAGTATATATTGCAAAATACAAGTCGCCAGAAGATTGTCAGAGGATGTATGGTTATGTGCCAGGTGATAATGCTGAGCATGGTGGAGAGTGGACAGCTACTGGTAAGCAGTTCGCAGTCCCATATGTATTCAAGACACTATTCAGCCATGAACCAATAGTCTTTGACGATATGTGTGAGACATTTTCAGTATCCAAGGGAGCTTTATATTTGGACATCAATGAAAAACTTCCGGACGTGAGTGAGCTTGAGAAACAGCTTGATAAACTCGAGAGTGACTATAAGAAAGGTAAGATATCAGATACAATGTTTGAACCAGAGGCTAAGAGACTTGTTGAGGATATTAAGCCGGGTCACAACTTGCAGTTTGTAGGAAGGGTTGGACAGTTTACTCCTATATTGGCTGGTGAGAATGGCGGTGTATTATATCGTGTTGATAACGGTAAGAATTATGCGGCATCGGGGTCAACTGGATATAGATGGCTTGAATCTGAGATGGTGAGACAGATCGGAAAAGAGAACGCTATAGACAAGTCGTTCTACAGAAAACAGGTAGATGCAGCAATAGCAGAAATATCTAAGTATGGTGATTTTGAGCAGTTTGCTTCGGATGATCCATATGTATGTACTGACCCGCCTATGGACTTTATGTATATTCCACCGGATGTAACAAGTGATATGCCGTTCAAACAGAATATCGCGTAAATTACAACCTCTATAATGAGGAGGTGATTTTATGATATTACATTTATTACAGTGGTATTTATTAATCGGCTGTGTAGTTATGGGTATTGCTATACTATTAATATTAATATTAGTATCTGGTAATGGTGCTTGGGCATTATATGAAGAATATGAAGAAAATGACGAGTCAAGAGCAGATGTATTTATTGGTATGGTTATATCGTATTTTATATGGCCATATTACGTAATTACATATGTAAAGGTTATAAAAACATTAACAAAAGAAATCACGAAATAACAATTAGGGGGTCTAAGGAAACTTAGACTCTCTTTATTTTTTACAAAAAGGAGAATAGAACAATGGAACTTAAAGTAGCAGAAAATGGAATATTAATGGTAGACGATGGACACATCATATTTAAGAATTTTGCTGGGAAAATGACAGCGTATAATGCTGAGGGCAACAGAAACTTTGCTCTGAGCATACCTACCAGAGAGATGGCAGATGCGTTGGCTAGAGATGGGTGGAATGTAAAGATCAAAGATGGGGTGAATCCGGGGGACGAGCCAAGAATGCACCTGCCTGTGAAGATAAAGTTTGGACGTTCTGGTCCCAACATATATCTGACCAGTGGAAAGAATAGAAGACAGCTTTCAGAAGATGATGTTGAGATTCTGGACAGGATCAGCATTGCGAGGGTTGATCTTGATATTCGACCATATGATTGGGTAACTCAGGAAGGTACTAAAAATGAGAAACGTGGTAGAGCTGCATATTTACAGAATATGTATGTGGAGCAGAACATTGACAGGTTTGCTCAGCGTTTTGCAGAGGAAGAGGCACCTGACGATGAGGATGAATTACCATTCAAGTAATATATAAGAATAGATCACACGAGACTTAGCGTAGCAATATGCTAGGTCTCTTTTATATTTTAAGGAGGAGATTTTTATGAATATTGTTGTCGTGACAAGATATGCGAGTGGGAAAAGTGAGTTCATTCACGATGCCACACATTGGGTGCTGGAAAATCCAGTTGATAGAACACTATATAGTGTTGGAATGGACGGCGATGTGCGGATTGGACCGTATAATATAAGGTTTGTACATAAATCTGATTCCCTATTAGGACTTAGGATTGACATTATCTATTATTACAGCATTCCTATTGAAGGCCCTATGATTCGTGCACTCGAATGTCGGATGACCCCAGATGGAAAGAAGTTCATCTTGTTGGATGGATTTATGAAAGAGGTATTTCGGAGAGCAGAAAACGAAGTAAACATTGCTAAAAAGAAGTTGCTCAATGACATATACGGAGTAAAATCTGTGAATTACCCAGAGGATTTTATAGCAAATTTAAAAGAAACTATGAAAAGGGCAAATGGTCTGTATGGATTATCTGGCTATAACGGGGTATATGGAATGGAAATAGACCACCTGAACAGTGAGATACTCAGACAGTATTGCTTACCTACAGAATTATGCAAACCAAATACTGTTGCATATATAAAGGAGGAAAAAACTATGAATTGTGATGTTAGATTAAACATAAAGGATGTTATATTCAGTGATCGAGTAACTGTCATACTTTGGAAGGATGGAACCAAAACTATGGTTAGGGCTGGGAAAAACGATAGGTACGATCCAGAGAAGGGTTTTGCCATGGCCGTTTGCAAGAAGATGTTCGGCAATAAGGGCAACTACTATGAGGTATTCAAGAAGTATGTACCGGTAACGTATTATATTGTGGATAAAAAAGACGCTAAAAAAGACATCATGATAACAGATCAGGCTGTTTCAGACGAGGTCAAGAAGGAAATCGTTGGGATGATTGATAAATGTGAGGAACAGAATAAAATATGGCCAGGTCTTACTAGGCAGAAATGGAAAGAACTGGTCAACAAGGTTGCTAAGCGTGTTGCAGATAAGCGGAAGAAAGATGCAGCTAAGGAAAAATGTAAGAAGAAAAAAGAATGTATAATATCGGGTATAGACCTGAGTAAATATATGACTCCGCCGGAAGATGAAACGAACAACTCAGATAGGGGAGGAATAAGATTATGATGTTTGGAAACAATCTCGATACAGCGGTAACGGGTGTATGTGTCGGTTTGGCTGAGACTAAGCAGCTTGCTACCTGTGAGTTCACCTATAACAATGGTGCCGTAGCAAAGGATGCACCTAATGGCGAACCTTTATATTTAGGATTTGTGAGTTTTGCAGAAATGGACATGTTTATAGAGACTTTACAGCGGATGAGTATAGACCTTAAACGTAACCTAACTCACCCGGTTGAAGGAGGTGACAAGCATGAGTAAGGAGTATGACAAATATATTAAAGAGCATAAGGTTGCAGTTATGAAAGCTTATACGTGGCTTTTGGATAATTACGATGACGTGCTCAAAATAAGCAAGTATCCCAACTTGAAAGCAAATCTGCTTAATCATGATACATCAAAGTATTCGGATGAGGAATATGATGCCTATGACAAGTACTTCTATGGTGGGAATAGATCTTATGCAGTAGTTGAAGAGTTTAGGCGTGCATGGCTTCATCATATTCACGTCAATCCACATCATTGGCAGTATTGGGTTCTTATAAACGATGATCCAACTGAAGGCATAGTAGCGCTTGACATGCCTGACGAATATATCATCGAGATGATTTGCGACTGGTGGTCATTTTCATGGCGGTCTGGTGATTTGGCTGGGATATTTAAGTGGTATGATGACCACAAAAAATATATGCAGTTAAGTGAGCGGACAAGGAGTAGTGTTGAGCTCATTCTAAGCATGATAGAGCATAAGTTTGATTAAAGAGGTGACACAGTGGACGGTGACTAAAGGCAAAGAATTTCTACGTCCTCATCAACAGATAGCCCTCGCCAAGATGCACAATGGTTGTATATTGTGTGGGGGTACGGGTTCTGGCAAGAGCAGGACGGGATTATATTACTTTTTTCAACAGAGTGGTGGTCGGATTGATAAGTCCGGCTATCATCCTGTGAAGAAGAGACCGAAGGATTTATATATTATAACCACTGCAAGAAAACGCGATACTCGTGAATGGGAGGAAGAGATGGCCCCATTTATGATGTCGACTAATCCAAAACTAAATAAAACCAACGGCAACAAAATAGTTGTGGATAGCTGGAATAATGTAAAGAAGTACTCTGATATTCAGGGTGCTTTTTTTATATTTGATGAGCAGCGAGTGGTTGGTTACGGGACTTGGGTAAAAGCCTTCCTGAAGATAACAAAGTCGAATGAATGGATATTACTGTCCGCCACGCCTGGCGATACATGGATGGATTATTTGCCTGTATTTTTGGCTAATGGCTTTTATAGAAATAAGACTGAGTTTATCCATGAGCATGTTATATATTCGAGGTTTTCCAAGTTTCCAAAGATTGATAGATATGTTAATACTGGTAGGCTTATACGACTCAGAGAGAGACTGCTGGTAGATATGCCATTTGACCGATCTACAGTGCAGCATCATGAAGATGTCTTCGCTGAGTATGACATGAAACTGTATAAGTCATTATTCAAAGATAGATGGAATATATATGAGAACAAACCAATAGAGAATGCATCGGAGTTATGTTATTTGCTGAGAAAAGTAGTAAATAGCGATGAAACACGACAGACTAAGGTGTTGGAGCTGTATGAAAAACACCCTAAATGCATTATATTCTATAACTTTGATTATGAGCTGGAGATACTAAAGAGTATATTTGAGATATATAGGGATGATGACAGGTTTGAGCTTGCTGAGTGGAATGGACATGCTCATCAGGAGATACCGCATACAGAGCGATGGGTATATTTGGTTCAGTATACGGCTGGGTGTGAGGGATGGAATTGTGTTGATACCGATACGATTATATTTTACTCACAGAACTACTCGTACAAGGTTATGGAGCAGGCGGCAGGACGAATTGATAGACTGAATACCAAGTTTGTTGATTTATATTACTATCATCTGAAGAGTAGGGCCAGTATCGATATAGCAATCAGCAAAGCTATTAACAATAAGAAGAAATTCAATGAAAGCAGATGGTTACATATATAGGAGGAGATGTATGGATAAATTATCGGGGATGTTTTTCTCAGTAAAAAACTGGCCTGATTGTAAGAGCACACTTGAAAAGGAGTTGTCTCATCTTGTGTTTGGCGATGCCAAATGTGAGCTCTTTGAGGGCCTTTTAAAAATAACCATAAAATGTGGTAATACAGAGTACTGCAAATACTATGACGTAGATACTATTGAGTATATACATTTGGATTACTTGATTAAGATAATAGCCAGTCTTTATCGAGACCATATAATGCGCATGTATTTCAAAAGAGATGGACGAGTTTTATTAAATTCGCGTAAAGAACAGCCTCTATAGTGGAGGTGAGATATATGACAGACTATGAGTATATATATAGTATGGCAGTACAAAAGGCGCTAAAACCGAGAATAATCGGAAGTATATTTTGTGCAATCAGAGATGACGTACTCAATATAATCATCGAAAACGATGGTAAAAAATTTGAGTATAGCATTGATGAAATAACAGAAAAAATACGTACGGGTTATCCAGTTGATAGCGTGGTTAGGTACTGCTATGACATGTATAAGGTATTTATATTAAGTAATTATTTCTATTAACAGCAGAGAAGGGTCTTTGGAAACATTGACTCTTCTTTTATTTTTTACAAGGAGGTATGACCACAATATGTTTAATAAAAACTATAATACTTTAATATCTTCGATTTTTATGAAGGGATCAACCAGTGCAACAACTGGAATAGTGGATAAAAATAATAATGAAGCAGCATTGGATATAAGTGCTTTTAAGAGTCTTTCGACAGTATCAGATTCATCACAAATGTTAGCAAACCAGAATGGGGTGTTCCTGTTTACCGACCAGTTTGAGAAAGACATAGAGACGTATACTACACCAGAAGAGTTTACCGATTACACTGTTGTCAATACTACGTGTCCTGGTGTGGCATCATCTGAGGTATCACTCATGTATAGTCGTACAATAATACCAACAAGAGATGTCGTCATCAAGAGTATTGGTTTATTAGCATCAAGCCCTTCCCGTGCCATAGTATTATTTGGATTTGACAATTTGCCAGAGCCAGTAAAACTTAAAACTGGTGAGCCGCATACGGTTGCATTTATTTCAAAGGTAGCCAATCCTAACACAAATGAACGATTAAAGAACTAGCGATATATTTTTTTCGCGATATTTACAACCTCTATAACGAGGAGGTGATCGATATGAATTACAGACAGAGAGAAACAGCTAGAGAAGTAAGACTCTGGATTGGACAGGTCATAGTACCAGCGGTAGTAGGTATTACTGGGCTTGTGACTTTGCATCCAGAGCTTAAAGACAAAGCTAAGATACAGGTAAATCGTATCAAGAACAAATTTAAAAAATAAGACGAGAGGGTCTGGACTGATATTTGGTTCAGGCTCTTTTATTTTTTCAAGGAGGAGATTAGAAATGAATATGTTAGATTGGGCAAGAAAAGAAGTTGAGATTGCATGTAGAAAGTTGTAGAAAGGATGATGTTTATGACTATCGTAGAGTTTGTCGAGGGGTATTTGGAACATCCTCTATCAGATTTGGATAAGCAGTTCGTAGAAAAAACGTATGAATCCGTAAAATACAGACGGCAATCATTCTATATCCCACCACGTGGTTGTAATAGGTCATATTACGTTATATTGCAGGCCTTGGTGATTCTTGCCGTGGGTATGGAACAGGGGCTCATAAAGAAAAGGTAATAAAGGAGTAAGTTAATTATGAAATTCGTAGTTTCAAGGGTGAGCGACGATTATCGTCATAATATTCCGGATAATGCTGAGCCACCGATACCGGGATGTGTATTGGAGAAGCGAATGAAAAAGTACCCGGTGAACATACATGATATTCAGACTGGGAATGTTATAGAGACGCAAAAAGAAAAGCCCGATGATCGCTGGACCATTGATATTAATTCTTTGGAGCAGCTTATGGGTTTGATACGGACTCAGGAAGGAACTAAATATGGGTTCATAGTCTATGATGAAGACGATGCGGGCGATCTTCCTACAATAACGATTTTTGATGATTATATTGATTAGAAGGGGGTAATGACATGGACGAAATATCAAGACAGATTTTGATAAACCAACGAACAATCATGTCAGCAATAGATGAGATGCAAACCTTTATGGTAGATTTACCAGCAGCCACGTCACTTCATATAAGCGAGGACTTACAGGTAAATATAAGAGCAACAAAACAGATACTAGACAACCACCAGAAAGGAGTTGAGTAATCATGGGAGTATACATAATAAATAAAAAGAAATATGACACTAACAAGATGGAGCTTATATCGAATAAGTTCAGATATGAATATGAAGTAAATCACCCGATTTTTGGTGGGTTTACATGCGTTACGTACGATACCGGACTGTATAAAAGCAAGAATGGTAATTGGCTTGTTGTTTTTGACGGACATGGTCGTGCGGTGACCGAAAAAAAAGCTCAAGATATGCTGCTTAAACGTGACTATAAGGCATATGAAAAACAGTTTGGCAAGTTAGAGGAGGCGTGATATGCGAAAATTAATCTTATTTTGTCGTAAATACGGGATAGAGGTACGTATGGATTACGACAGTTTGGTAGATGGTCAGCGTTTTGTATTCCGACGAGGGAGAGAGCGGTATACATACGTGTTTAGCATGAGCGATCTAAGAGAAATGAACGAATGGGTACATATCGAAGATACACTCATAAATTGGGTGCATATTCAGTTTCAGTTAGGAGTAGAAGAATGAAAAAGATATTAATATGTTTGATTGTAGCTGCATCGTTGGTGCTTTGTATTGGCTGTAGCGCAATTGATGCAGTAGATGTAACCGAAACAGACATTGGGAATGTATTTAACATTGTTGAGTCAGGTAAAATGCCTGAATATGGTGATTATGAAGTTTTAGTCGATAAAACAACTAGGGTTATGTATTTTTATACAACCAGACAATATTCAAATACAATGACAGTTCTACTTGATAGTGATGGTAAACCACGGTTATATGAGGAGGAATAGCGATGATTGGAGATTATAAAGAAGTATATTTTCACGAATATTGTAAGACTTGTAAGCATCGAGATATAGAAGATTGGAAGGATCCGTGCAATCCTTGTTTGGCTAACCCATGTAATATCGATTCTCATAAGCCTACATATTACGATAAAGATGAAAATGCAAAAGAACAGAAGTAGCAAGGTTTTGCATATTTAAGGAGGAGTTTTTATGCAGACAAAGGAGAAGAAAAGAAAGAATTATGATATGCATAGACATAGGAGTCTTGAAGAAGATGCTCTTATTAGCGAGAAGATGCAGCTATTGCACGATTTTTGCATTGTCAACCAGTTTAATCATAAAAAATATAGAGAAAAGTTTGAGAGAGCCTTAGCAAATAGGCCAGCTGGTGTTAGTGCAGTGGCCGTTATAGAGAATCTTAGTATCACCATTATAGAGGAGGAACTATAAGTATGCAGAGGCATTTGGTTAGGCGGTTTAAAATTATATCTGGAGGAAGAGGGGAAGCAGAAGCGTCCGTTAATAAGCTTCTATCCGATCCAAAAGTAGAAAATATAATACATATTGGAGATACATGTGTGTTTGATAAGGCATACAAAGTACTACATTCTATTTATATTTTGTATGAAGCATGGGAGGAGGAATCTGCATGATAAAAACTATAGATAAGTACAAAGAAGTTGATGCTGCAAATGTAGCTCAGTTCAAGGAAACTGGAAGAGTAGGACGATACGACGGCGATGATCTGTATACTTGTGTTATTTGTGGTAGGAAGACCAGTATAGACGGTTCATATTCAACAAGAGGGCATAATTTGATATGCAGCGGACATTTATTTTTGCTTAATGGCGACGAATACAAAGAACTTAGCAAGTTTGTATGGGGGAGGTGCTAAAAATGGGTAAATTTGAGACTGGTCAGGTCGTAGTTACAGCCGGGGTTGCTGCTGAGATGGAGCACAATCCTGGCTTTATTAAGTTTATTCTTGAGTCATTCAAGCGGTATAAGACCTGTGACTGGGGTAATACATGCCCAGATGATGCAAAAATGAATGACGAAGCCGTAAAAAATGGCGATAATCGTATTTTGGCGGTGTTTGAAGACAAAAAGCATGACAAAATATGGATAATTACCGAGTGGGATAGGAGTGTCACGACGATTCTATTCCCAAGTGAGTACTGAAAGTGCATATTTTCCTAAAATTTTCGCGTAGTTTACATGCTCTATAGTGAAAGGAGTGATGAACTATGTTACGAAAATTAATAAGTAATCATTTTGTAGAGAGGTCTAGTGAACTTGTAGCTAGAGGTGGTATTGAAAGTATGAAGCAGAGTGCTAAATACATGAGAATGGCACTGATATTTATGAGTGCAGATGACAGGATGATAACTATAAATGAACAGTGGAAAAATGTAGCACAGAGATAACTTAAAATTAGAAGAGGGTCTTCAAATGAGGATTCTCTTCTTTTTATTTTTTTTAAGGAGGAATGATATTTATGAAAGGAATCGGACAGATTTTATACGACATTGAGAGGAGGGTAATTATATTTAAAAGTTTGGATAACAACGTAAGGACTTTAGGGACTATATATGATGCTTGGTGTAATTTTCCAGTTGATTTGCGGACTAAGGTTGTACTACGTGACCAATACATAGACAAGCCTCTTAGAGAGATTGTCTATAACCCAATAGACAATCTTTTTATATTGTCGGATGAGAACAGTTTGGGGTTAACACGAAATCTAGTGGTTGGTGATATTTTGCATGTTATTAAGTGTTATCCGAAGAATGCATGTGTAGTGATCGATATGTCAGGAGGTGAAGATGAATGATTACACTTGATGTTGAACCATATTGTAATAATTGTCCGGGTTTTGAAGCTGACGTAGATATAACATGTTTGCATTCACTGTATAATGATGAACAAATATGTGATACGCTTATACGATGCGGGAATAGAAACAAATGTAAGACGATATATGATCATTTAAAGGAGGAAACCAAATGAGTAAACAGGAAATTGTAATAACGCCGCAGAGGAAAAATGTAGCACAGAGATAACTTAAAATTAGAAGAGGGTCTTCAAATGAGGATTCTCTTCTTTTTTTTTAGGAGGAGATAAATATGAAACTGAACAATGTAAACGACAGAAAATTGAAGGATGCAACCTTGACAAAAGTTGAAATGGAGTATGGGAGTGCTAAATATCTTTTATGTCTTGTTTATGAGGAGAAAGACGACCTCGGCAACATTCATGAGGTGATGTTAAAGGACATTCTTTTACCACTTTATAACGATTTTGAATTTAAGGGGGTTACTCAATCGGAACTGGATACATGCCCACGAATGACTATTGATGTAGGGTATGGTGATGTTATTCTGTGGGATCCGTCTAATAGCATAACCGACACTATAGTCAAATATGGACCTCCTAAAGAAATGACCCTTGAGGAGATAGAAGAGAAGCTTGGGTATAAGGTCAAGATTGTAAATAGGGAGGATACGCCATGAGCTTAGACATATATGCGATGTATGAGAAAGACATGAGAATAAAAGCAGGGAAGGCGTATGACGCATTTTGATATGAAGTTCGTACACAAAAAGGGCTAGCTATTCGTCCATGTGATTATGGTGATTATGTTTTGCAGAAGAAAGGGCGGTGTAGGCGAAAGCGATGATAGAAGTAGGTAATAGTGGATGCAAACGATTTTGTAGGTGTAATGACTGTAAAATTGTATTTTTGGCTGGCATGGACCAGATATATTCCATCCATCATGAAAATGGATACTTGCTTAGTCGTTGGGTACATTGTCCTCAATGTAAGAAAGCTATATTGTTGGACGAACACGAATATGGAAAACTTGATAATAATTTTATAGAACTACTATATTTCTTAAAACAGAATCGAATAAGGAGGATGACTAGATATGACAACACATGATAAGTACGACAAGAAACTCCTAAAAGGTATTGAGAAGATAGCTGATAGGATTGATAAAATCGAGCGGAAGATGTCTGGAGAGGGCGATCAAACAGAGAATATTAATTTATCAACCTTGTGTGGGTTGGCGAAAGAAAATAATTGTTCAATGTTTATACATGTTTATACATATTTATCCAGATAATCAGGTATTTTTAGGGGTGGATATTTCCCCAACAAGGTACGACCACAGGATAGTCGGCAGCGACTTTTTAGCAGAGGATATGCTGGACACATTTAAAGATATTATACGCACGGCAAAGGAGGGTTCAGATGAGTGAAATAAAAGTATACAGAGTCCCGCAATACATGAGTAAACGAGTGAATGTTATTTGTGTAGATGGAGTTCCGGTATGTACTGTTCGTGGTAAAAAGACAACCAGTGATATTGTAGCTAAGTTGAGTGGGTATGACGTTGAGATAAAAGATGGAAGGGTTAACAAACTAATAGACATATACGTCGCCAAAGAAAATCCCGTTTTGTTCGTGGAGAAAGTATGTGGGTTGGAATTACTCGAATATCAAAAGGTATTACTTCGACAAATGTGTGGGAAGGAGGGAAAAGAAAAATGTCAGAATTAAAAATCGAGGTACCTTTACGCCCCTGTTATGTGACAGCCGGTGACGAGGAAGTAAAGGCATTATTTCATCGCTGGTGTGATACCAATACGTCACCGATTTATGGAAGACAAACAATATCAGTATCAGCGATTGTTGAACTTGAGGGTGGGACTATACACACGGTATATCCAGAAAACATCAGGTTTTTAGACGATCCATTTTTAAACTACACATTCCCGGACAATGAAAAGAAAGCCGTGTATAGAGTTGAAGGATACAACAAAGATAATGATGTTTATGCAGCATATTGGAAAGGCGAAAGTTTAGAACTAGCAAAAGCAATTGCTACTATCTTAGATAATATTGCAATGAAAGATGAGCTTGTTAAGTATTCTGGAAAATTAGGGTTAGAGAAAGAGCCTATTGATTGGGTTCAGGTAACAAATAGAAATGATGAAATAGTGTATCTACCTAGATACCATTATTGTAAGGAGGAAAAGAATGATTAATTTAGAGCACGTGGTTCTGGCGAGTCCAGAGCAGATGGAATTTGTGATAGAGGGCATGAGGAATCCTATGAATTCATGGGAGAAGAGTGATAGTTATTCCGGTTATGATTGTGGTTCCTGTGAAAAAATTAAACAAGAGGGCTCTTGTTACAAGGTTGATCCAGCGCGGGCGCATTGTCAAGACTATTATAGGCTTGAACTTGGTTCTAATGACCACTCTCTCATGCAGAAGCTCTCAGATGCAGGTACAGAGCATAGGAAGTATATGCGAATGATTCCTGTATATGTGAGAATCACAGCGCCTTTATATTGGTGGAAGGAGTTTGATACATATAAGGTAGGAACTGTGGCTAATAGCTGTAGTACTATGCATAAGATTCAGGAGAAGGAGTTTACGCTGGAGGATTTCTCAACAGATCAGTTATATTACGTTGATCAGGAAATGGAAGATTATATTAAAAGTACTGAAGGCAGAAATCGTTTAGCTTGTGTGAATCCAATGTATCTAATGAATGAGGTTGTTGGTACTTTAAACTACTATAGAAAACTTTGGATGTCATGCGATAGGGTGCTTAAAGCTAATGAATCCTATGGTGCTAATCCTGAAGAACAAAGAAAAAGAATTAAAACGGCTCAAAAGAAATATTGGTGGCAGATGATACAGCTCCTTCCAAGCAGCTACAACCAGACTCGTAATGTCATGTTTAATTATGAGGTATTGGCTAATATATATAGGCAGCGTAAGAATCATAAGCTGGATGAGTGGCGAGACTTCTGCAAGTGGATTGAGAGTTTGCCATATTCAGAGCTTGTTACTGGGGAGGTGAAATTTCCTATAATCGATGGCGAATGCGTGAAAGTGCGAGAAAGGTAGGTAATATATAATGGGAATGTATACAGAAATCAATGTATGTTTTGATTTATGCCAGGATGTATCGATGGATGTTGTAGGTATATTGCATGCACTCATAGATGATGTGGAGTTGCCGTCCTTGGTGGTGTTACCAAAACATGAGTTCTTTAGATGTGATAGATGGAAAATGGTATGCTGCTGCGGTAGTTATTATTTCGATGGGCTTACTCATAGCATAATGTCCTTCGATATGATTTCAAAAACTTGGAAGGTGAATATTAGAGCTAATTTAAAAAATTACGACTCTGAGATTGAAAAATTCTTGGATTGGCTAGTACCTTATATCGAAACATGCGGATTTATTGGTTATGCAAGATATGAAGAGTTCGATGATCCGACATTAGTCTATATCGAAGATCATAAAGTAGTGTTTAAGCAAATATAAAGGAGCGGATAGAGATGAGTAGGATTAGAAAAAACTGGTGGGAAAGGGATAAACGTCTATTAAATATACAGAGCCCTAGTCTTAGAAAGAGGTCAAATCTGAATTCACGGACCGAGAAAACCAAGAAGGTCATGCATTTGATGGTTACTAGTCTGTGCGACAGGGATTGCAAGTATTGCTGCAACAAGCAATATGATCTGAATAGTATTCCATATGCCACGGATGAAGAACTGAGAGAGGTGGAGACATTATGTCTCACGGGCGGAGAGCCTTTTGCTTATACTAAGCCGAACGCAATGGCATATCATTATAAGCATAAATATCCAAATATAATGCGCGTGATCGTGTATACGAATGCTTGTGAGTTATGGTCGTCGTGGATTACTAATCGTACACCTTTAGGTAATATAGACGGGCTTAATATATCGATAAAAAATTTAGGCGATTATTTGGTACTTGATGACATTATTCGGGATAAGGAGGTATGTTCATTGCCACTCAATCGTATATACGTGTTTGGCGATAGGCTTTATGAAAAGACGAATAGTCTTTTAACAGAATATGACAAGCTAGGGCGTTTTCAGGTTATCCGTCGTGAATGGCAGGAAGATTTCAAGCCAGCAGACGATAGTATATTTAGAAGAGTTTGAAGGAGGTTTTACTATGATTTGGACAATTATATTTGTAGTGGTTTTGGTGGTGTCGATCGTATTATCTGTAATTGCATACAACGAATGTATAGATTGGATGTCTATTACAGGCGCTGTATTTATTACGTTGTCGGGGGTGGGTGCAATCTTTTCGCTTGTTATGATAGTGACGAATCATTATGCAATTGACAAAACGATCGCCGAATATCAGATGAAACATGATTCTATAGTAAAAGAGGTAGAGGCTCTTGAACAGGATACCGATGAGAAAGTATCCAGAGTCACAGTTATTAAAGATGTACAGGAATGGAATGGTACTGTGTATTCACAGAAATACTGGTCTGAGAGTCCTTGGACAAATTGGTTCTATAGCAAGGAAGTGGTTGATTCACTTGAGTATATAGAAATGGAGGAATGATATTTATGTCAATGGCGAGAAAATGTGATAGGTGTGGTAAGTTCTATGAGAAAAATAGTACAAGGTGGTATCTCAATGGCGGCTCAATCACAAGAGGAATAAATATCATGAGTAAAGATGGTCTCGTAACAGCTGAGTATGATTTGTGTGATTCTTGCATTGAGGATTTGAGATGTTTTATGAGTTACGATGATAAAGAGGTGAATGAAAATGGAGAAGAAGGAACTGAGTGAGACCGCCAGATCGGTTTTGCTGGCTGTTGCGGTGATAATTGATTTTGCGCTGATGATTACGTCATTGGCGCTTTATTTATTTTATTAGAAAAGGTTAGGCGATAAAAACATGGATATACGGAAAAAGACTGTAAAAGCGACTTTGAGAGATGAGGAGATTAAAAAATTACAGGAGCAGGTCTTGCAGTTACATAGGGATAAGACGGCTTTGATGAGTAAGTGTAAGACTCTTTCACGAGGGCTTGCCTGTTCTTTTTGCAAATTCAGGACCGAGTGTTTATATGCAGAGAAGAATGGTGGTGATGAAATTGCGTAGGGATGGGCATACCGTGATGAGAGCTTATATTGTATACGATCAACATAATAATGGTAGTTGTGCTGGGATCATGAGTGAGGCGCATTTGGCCAGGTTTCTGGGAATAGCGCGAGGTAGTATACGTAGACAGTTGTGGCGCGGCGACAAGCTATTTCTGAGAAGATACGAGGTTGTAAGGTGCTGGATTGATCCTGACGATTATGAGTATTTGCAGGTTGATGATAGCGTAGGCGAATAGTATAATAGTCTTATATTTTCAGAGGAGGAGATTTTTATGAAAAAGAGATTATTTATAGGTTTGTTAGTTGGAGCTATGTGTGTTGGACTTGTTGGATGCGGTGGTGATAACGATTTAGGTAATGATGCTGGTTCGGGAAGTAGCGAGAGTGTTAGTACTGAGGCTGAGAGTGAGACTGAGGAAGCAAGCAGTGAGGAGAGTACCGAGAAAAAAGGTTTATCCGCTGTCGATACATCAGTCCTGACCGAGAAGTTACCAGATATGGTGAGTGCGTTTCCGGATAGAGAGATAAAAGGTGTAGTGGTCGACGACTCGTATGTTAGATATGGCATCGATGATGTTGAAAGCGACACATTTGATGCGTATGTAAGGTTGTGTCAGGATGCGGGTTACGTGTCAAATACAAGCCAAGGATCTGACGATACCGGTAGTCATTATTGGGCATATACAGAAGATGGTCAGTATTATCTCGAAATTATGTATACAACAAGCGATAAACATGCATCGATTTGCTTAACTGATGAGTCAAAACAGTAAAAAATCTCTGCCCACTTTTACAAAAATATCTGGGCTTCTGCCCGGTTTTGTGGGTGTTTTGCCCATTTTTGAGGCGGTAGCAGACCCAAAAATTTTGTAAAAAATGGCCATTTGCCCACTTTTCTGCCCACTTTGCCCACTTTTAAAAACAAAAGTGGGCAGCGAAAAACCTAGTATTTATGCGGGTTTGCGGGGTTTCTGCCCACTTTCCCACTTTTTTTCTTAAATTAATATGAAAAAAATATTATATAAATATATATAAATGGGAAATAAAAGTGGGCATCCGGGCAGAGGGCTGTTTTCAGCAAAATTTATCATCTCGGAAACGAACTTTACAAAGCTATAATATATTATAAAATCTCTTTAGTTTTTACAGTCGTCAAAGTATAATTGCAGTATAGTTAGTAACTAGTAGACGGAGGAGTAAGAGTTAAGGAGGTTTTTGAATTATGAAAGAATATCTTGTAGGAATGGTTTGTACAGAATGTGATCAAGGAGAAATAGAATATAACTCCATAATCAAGAAATATGAATGTACATGTTGTGATGCAAAGTTTGATGAAGAAAAGCTAACTACAAGTCAAGCTTATCTTGATAGAGATGAAAAATATCCTATATTCTGCCCTAAATGTGGGGCTCCATTATTCTATAACGAATATATGGATAAGTTTGTATGTTGGGATTGCTATGAAATATATCCAGGTGACATGTTTGGAGGAGAGATAAGAAAACTGATGGCATATAAACCCGCCATATGCAAGAATCATTGTGGTGCAGAATGTTATCCGGAATGTATTACATCGTGTCGTTTTGATTAGCAAATTTTCGCGAAAAATACATCTTCTATAATGAAACTATTTGTTAAACATGAAAGGAGATTCATTATGGAAGAAAGACAGAAACACATTATTGCAGTTGATTGTTTGCATTGCGATTTTTTGCATGGTCAAGTTTCAGGCATTATCATGGGTGTATTAGGGACAGCTAAACGCGGTACAGTTACCGCAGAGATGTCAATTAAAGACAACATGAGAATATTTAGATTTGACAGTACAGAAGACGAGTTAAACATAATATGTGCTAGATTAAATGAACTGTACGAGCATAAGAGAATATCAGAATACAAGTTAATAAAATAGTATCAAGGACCGGGAGGCTCAGTATAGAAATATGCTGGGTCTCTTGTTTTTTGTGGCAAGATTAAGGACCCAATACAACAAAGCTGTACTGGGTCCATGGGGATATTAACCTATCAAATATTAATATAATAATTTTACCTATTTTAGAAGATGAGAGTTTTATTATCTCTCTATAGAAATACAAAATGATTTACATGCATTGTTGGTTATCGTTGTTATTGTCAGAATCATCATGACGATAATCCTCAATATATACGACTTTCTCGGGTGGTGGAAGTTCTTTATGAACTTTACTATTTATGTAGTTATGCACTTTCTTAGCGGCTGGTACAGCTACATACTGCCCTCCAAGTATTAAAATACCGGCAATCCCAGCACCGGTTAATATTCCCTTAGTGTATGCTGTATCTAACTCTTTTGCTACAGCTTTACCTAAATTACCAAGTTTACCACCGGCGGCTTGCTTATAACATTTGCAACATTGTGCACCGTTTGATCGTGTGCAGAAATTGATAAGCTTGTTCAAAGGATTGTTAGCTTTCATTCTGTATTTAAAGGTCTCCATATTGTTTCACCTCCTCTCTGTTAAGTTTATGTATTGATTATACAAAAGTACTTAATGGTAATACAGAGGAGTTGCGAGACAATATGACACATATCGGTTAGTATTTGCACAATTCGCGGCAAATACATCTTATATAACGAGATAGAAACTTTTTAATGATTCAAAAGGAGGATTTTATTATGAGTAATTTTAAAGAGAAAACTAAGAAAAAGTATGAGACAGCAAAGGAGTACGTTAAGGAGCATAAGGAAGAAATTATTGTTGGTATCTACGGCGGTGTGTGTGCAAGCATATCATTGCTTATAGGATGCAACATTGGACATAAAGACGGATTTCGGGAAGGGTGCAAAGCACAGTGCAATTACGACAACGATGTCTTTAACAAGGCTATGAAAATGAACAAATACATTAATAATTATGACAATGAAGAAGACAAGTAAAAATAATATATCTCAATCAGGAGAGTCGTTAAATTTGCAACGGCTCTTCTTTTTTTGCAGCAGACACAATCCCTATTATTTTTGCTCGCGGCAAATACATCCCCTTTTATAGAGAGAGAGGTAAGAAGCGCCATATTTATGTGTGCTTCTATTTTTCTTTCTGAAAATGAAAGGAGGAATGTTTTAGTGACACCTGAAGGAAAATTCAAGGCAGATCTAAAAAAAGAAATTGAACATCGGTTTCCAGGAAGTATGGTGATACACCTGGATGCCACAGAAAAACAGGGAATACCAGACCTGCTTATTTTGTATAGGGACAAATGGGCAGCACTGGAAGGTAAAGAGAGCAGGAGAGCAAGCCATCGTCCAAACCAGGATTACTATGTAAACCTTATGGATAAGATGTCATATGCTGCTTTTATTTACCCGGAGAACAAGGAGGAAATTTTAGATGAACTTCAATCAGCATTTGAAACTGGAAGGCCTTCACGCGCCTTTCTCGGCGAGTAAAAGCTCGTGGCTCAGGTATGACGATACCAAAGCAATTGAGGTGTATCGAAACCTGAAAATGGCACAGCTTGGAACAAGGCTCCATGCATGGGCTAAAGAAACAATAGACCTTGGGATTAAACAACCTCGTACAAAGAAGACTTTGAATGCATATGTAAATGATGCAATCGGATTCAAGATGAGTACAGAGGTTGTTTTATTTTATTCTGAGAGATTTTTTGGCACAGCGGATGCCATATCTTTCAAGAATAATGTATTACGAATTCATGATTTAAAAACTGGTAAGTCTGGAAAGATCGAAGACCATATCGAGCAGCTGGAGGTTTATGCTGCTTTATTTTGTCTTGAATATCATGTTGCTCCTGGCGACATTGAGATGGAACTCCGACTATACAAGCAGGATGAAGTGCTGGTTCATAATCCGACAGCAGAGGAGATTGCTCCGATCATGGACAAGATAATCCACCTCGACAAACTTCTTGAAAAGTTAGAAAAGGAGGCTGCTTAAATCATGAGTTCAATTTCAGATGAAATAAAATCAAATTTGGGATGTGGTTCTGAACCCGTAGATGCTGAGGTTCTTGAGCATTACGGAATGCCGAGGCGTTCTGGTAGATATCCTTGGGGGTCCGGAGAAAACCCATATCAGCATGGCGATGATTTTTTGAGTAGAGTTGAATCACTCAAGAAAGACGGCTGGGAAGAAACTCCGGATAATATAAGAAATACCTTTGGTATGACAACAACACAGTATAGAACCGAGAAGTCTCTTTGTAAGGATGAGAGAAGAATGCTCGATGTATCAAGAGCTAAATCACTCAAAGAAGATGGCCTTGGCGCTACAGAGATTGGAAGACAGATGGGTATATCCGAATCCACAGTCAGATCACTGCTCAATGCAGATTCTGAGAGTCGAATGAAACAGGCTAGGAATGCTGCTGATTTCATGAGAGAGCAGGTCGATAAGAAGGGTATGGTTGATGTCGGTAAGGGAGTTGAGCGTGAGCTTCATATTTCTGAGGAGAAGATGAATCAGGCATTAACCATTCTGGAAAGAGAAGGATACCATGTATATAATGGTAGATTTCCACAGGCGACTAATTCAAACCAGATGACTACTCAGAAAGTTCTTACTAAACCAGATATACCACATTCAGAAATATATGATCTGGATAAAGTCAAACCTTTGACCGACTATTTTTCAACAGATGGCGGTGAAACATTCCATCGTAAATTTACATATCCAGAAAGTCTTGATTCCAAGCGGCTTATGATTCGTTATAGTGAAGATGGTGGAATAGAAAAGGACGGAACAATAGAACTTCGTAGAGGATGTCAAGACCTTAGCCTTGGTGATTCCAAATATGCACAGGTTCGTATCATGGTAGACGGTAAGAAGTATCTCAAAGGTATGGCAGTATATTCTGACGATATGCCAGATGGCGTTGACGTTATATTTAATACAAATAAAACAAAAGACGTGTCAAAGATGGAAGTCCTTAAAGATATAAAGAGTGACCCAGACAATCCTTTTGGATCTCTTATAAAAGATGCTGACCAGGGTGGACAGTATTGGTACAAAGACGCTAAGACCGGAGAAGAAAAACTGGGGCTTATAAATAAAAGAGCTGATCAGGGTGACTGGACTGAATGGAAAAATGCACTCCCATCGCAGTTTCTTGGTAAGCAGTCTGTAACGATGGCAAAGAAGCAGCTAGATCTCGCCAAGGCAGACAAAGCAGCAGAATATGACGAGATTATGTCCCTTACGAATCCTGTCATAAAAAAACACTATCTTCAGAAGTTTGCAGAGGGCTGTGATTCAGCAGCAGTTAATCTTCAGGCGGCAGCACTTCCGGGACAGAGATATCATGTTATTATCCCATTTCCAACAATGAAGGACACAGAAGTGTATGCCCCCAACTATGAAACAGGAACCAAGCTAGCACTCATCAGATTTCCGCATGGTGGAACATTTGAGATACCTATACTTACTGTAAACAACAATTATAAAGAGGCAAAGAAACTTCTTGGCGGTGATGTTCAGGATGCCATAGGTATTAACAGCAAAGTAGCAGAAAGATTGTCTGGAGCAGACTTTGATGGTGATACTGCTATGTGTATTCCAACGCATGATGCCGGTGGAAAAGTTAAGATCACATCCACAAAGCCTTTGAAGGGGCTTGAGGGATTTGATCCTAAGGTTGCTTATGGCGGTGAGTGCAAAGTAGATAGTAATGGAGAGAAGCACTACTATCGTAATGGCCATGAGTACAGGATCATGAAGAACACTCAGACTGAGATGGGGAAAATTTCAAATCTGATTACAGATATGACACTTGCGGGAGCTGGAGAAGATCAGCTTGCAGCAGCAGTTAGACATTCAATGGTAGTTATTGATGCTGAGAAGCATAAGCTAGACTATAAACAGAGCGAGCATGACAATAACATTTCAGCTCTTAGAAAAGAGTATCAGCCTAAATACGATGAGAACGGGAATCTTGTAAGAGCTGGTGGCGCTGCTACAATTCTTTCGAGAAGCAAGGGTGAAACGTCAGTACCAAAGCGACAAGGTACACCAAAAATCAATCAAAAAGGCAAAGATTGGTATGACCCAAGCAAGCCTGAAGGTGCACTTATATACAAGACCACTGAAGACCTGTACTATCCTAAGCGATCCACGAGTAAGTCAGGAGTGGTTAGTATCAAGACCGCATCCGGTGAGACCATCAAGTATAAGAAGGACGACCCAGTAGCAGCAGAGAAGTATACCCCTGTTAAGCATATAGACCCCGTGACCAAGGAAGTAACCTATACTGATAAGACGGGTACCATAGAGTATGCAAGGGACTATAAGAAACAGCAGAGTACTAAGATGGCTGAGACAGACGATGCTAATACATTAGTATCCAAGGCTAGACACCCTATGGAACTACTGTATGCAGATTATGCTAATAGCATGAAGGCTATGGCCAACCGAGCTCGACTGGACTATGCAAATATAGAAAATATAGCTATGTCAAAAGAGGCTAAGAAGAAGTATGCATCAGAGGTAAAGAGTCTGGAAGAGAAACTTAATACTGCCGAACTCAATGCACCGAGGGAGCGTGCAGCACAGAGAAAGGCCAGTGTTATTGTTGGCGAAAAGAAAGCAAACAATAAGGATCTCAAGGTTAGCGATATAAAGAAGGCATCTCAGCAGGCTATAGTTGCCAGTCGTATAGATGTTGGTGCATCTTCAAGAAGAGACAGAGAAATTAACATTACAGACAAAGAATGGGAAGCTATTCAGGCTGGTGCCATAACTAATAACATGCTTGTTCGTATTCTCAATAATGCAAATGCTGATAAGCTTAGAGAAAGAGCAATGCCAAAACAGACTTCTGAACTCAGTTCAGCAAAAGTCAGCAGAATCAAAGCTCTTGCTGCATCTAACTATACATTGCAGGAAATTGCAAATAAACTTGGTGTTTCAACATCAACAGTTTCAAAGTATTTGAAAGGAGTGAAGTAGTATGGCAGAGACCCACGAGAACACAAGCAAACGAGTTGCTATTACAACTTTTGATAATCCTTTTAATCCAATCACTGAGTTTAATGATTGGAATAACTTTGATACAGAAAAAGGTTATTACACGTGCAACTATCTTGGAAGAATTACCCACATTTCTGATGGAATGTCACAGGTTGAGTATGATCGAGAAGTTGAGCGTGCAATCGACAGTATTATCGCATATGATCCATTCGATCTCTATAAAAAAGTGGAAATGGAAGACAATGCGGCATAAATAACGCAACATAGAGGGCGAAAAAGACATAGGGGGGGTCTGTAAAAATGCACCCCCTCCTGTCATCGCCGGCCTCCTCAAAAATTCCCCGGGGGTATATTTGGAAAAACAGCTTAGATGATATTTGCAAGGGTTTATGGGATAACCTGTGGTGGGACGTAGATACTCCTCCGTCTATATACAAACCCCTATAGTAAAACTCCTTTCAAGTTTACATATTTTTGTTCGCCAACCATCCGTGAACAGGCCCCATAAGTCCTTACAAATGGCATCTAAGTACATAATAATATATTTGGAAGCAGGTGATAGCATGGCAAAGGTCAAGAAAACTACTTCAGAAGAGCCTAAGAGTTTCCGACCGGCACTTACGCCAGAGGCAAGAGAGAACCAGATCATATCTCTAGCCATGAACACCGCTGAACAAAGAATACGTGATAACACAGCATCTGATACATTGGTATGTCACTTTCTCAAACTCGGCACATCAAAGTATCAGTTGGAACTTGAAAAGTTACGATCAGAAGAAAAACTGAACCAGGCGAAGATAGATAGTATTAAGAGTTCAGAAGAGCAGGATGAGCTCTACAAACAGGCAATTGCCGCCATGATGGACTACTCTGGTTCTGGAGAAGTAGGTGATGACTACGATGAAGATTAGAACGTATTCAGAGCTTATCACTATACCAACATTTGAAGAACGATTTGAATATTTAAAACTATCTGGGGTTGTAGGGGAAGATACATTCGGATTCGATAGATATTTGAATCAGGATTTCTATAGATCCAAAGAGTGGCGTAGTGTTAGAGATAAAGTAATCATTCGAGACAATGCATGCGATTTAGCTATGCCAGGTCATGAAATTGACAAGTATATTCTTATACATCATATGAATCCAATTTCTAAGATAGACATTCTGGAGGCAACTGATATTTTGCTCAATCCAGAATATCTCATTTCAGTAACAAGAAATACGCATAATGCAATACATTACGGAGACAGGAGTCTACTTGTATCTGAACCAATTACCAGATCAAGATATGACACTTGTCCGTGGAAGAGATAGGGGGGTATATATGGACGATAGTATCTTAACATCCATCAAGAAGCTCCTTGGTATACCAGAGGACTATGATCCTTTTGATAAGGATGTAGTAATGCATATTAACACTGTATTCTTCTCACTCAACCAGATAGGTGTTGGACCGCCAAATGGTTTTACCATAAGCGATAAGACAACAACATGGAGCGAGTATCTAACAGATTCTACAAATCTTGAAGCTGTAAAAAGCTATATCTATTTAAAGGTGCGTCTACTTTTTGATCCACCTACAAGTTCAGTAATAACAGAATCTATCAACAGACAAATAGCAGAACTTGAATGGCGACTTAGTGTCGCTGCCAAATAAGGGGGTGATTATATGGGTTATTATGTAATCCCTTCTGATGCATTAGCTCACCATGGGATTCTTGGTATGAAGTGGGGGGTGCGTCGGTATCAGAGAAAAGATGGGACTCTGACTACTGCTGGAAAGAGAAGACTCCGTACAGTAGAAAACCGAATGGTCAACAACACAAAGAAATACAATCGTTTGGTTAAAGAGCACAACCAGCTAACAGGTTCAAAATCCAAACCACTGTCGGTAGAAGAACAAAAAGAGCAGATTCTTAAAAGCAGATCGGCGAAAGAATTATATAAACATGCCGACCTTTTCTCGACTAATGAATTGGATTCTGCGTATCGTAGACTGGTACTCGAACGGAACATTTCATCCCTAATTCCCAAAGAGATAAGTCGTGGGGAGAAATTCCTTGATTCGTTTAACAAATGGAGCAAGAAGATGAATGAAGTTACTTCAAACAGTATAAATGGATGGAATAACTTTGCTAAGGTTTACAATACTAAAAAAACAGGTGACGAACGACTTCCTATTATCGGTGAAAAAGAAAAAGATAAGAAGAAGGATAAGAAGAATGATGATAAGTAGGTGATGTCATGAGTTTATCAAATACAGCGACACCTATTTATTATGGTCAGTTTCGAGATGATGTCATAGCTGGTAAGATTCCTGTCTGTAAAGAGATAGAGATGGAAATGAACCGAATCGATGCACTTATAGCCAATCCCGGAGTTTACTATGACGACCAGGCTATAAATGGTTTTGTGCATTACTGTGAGAATGAGTTGACCCTTACAAATGGCGAAGACCTTCATTTATTGTTTACATTCAAGCTTTGGGCAGAACAGATATTTGGTTGGTACTACTTTGTCGAACGTAGCATATATGTCCCTGGTAAAGATAATCATGGCGGCAGGTATGTAAAGAAACGTATAAAGAAACGACTTGTCCGAAAGCAGTATCTCATAGTTGCCAGAGGTGCAGCTAAATCTATGTATGCATCATGCATCCAGAATTACTTCCTCAATGTCGATAAATCGACAACACATCAGGTTACCGTCGCACCAAGAATGGCACAGGCAGAAGAAGTCATGTCTCCATTCCGAACAGCAATAGCGAGAGCTAGAGGACCATTGTATAAATTCCTTACAGAGGGATCATTACAGAATACAACAGGTTCAAAAGCACGTAGAGTTAAGCTGGCAAGCACCAAGAAAGGTATTCAGAATTTCTTGACTGGATCGATTCTTGAGATTAGGCCAATGAGTATCGATGCTCTTCAGGGAATGAGAATCAAAGTGGCAACTATAGATGAGTGGTTGTCTGGTGATGTACGTGAAGACGTTATTGGTTCTATTGAACAGGGAGCTGCCAAGGAGCAAGGCGATGCAAGTACGAGCAACAATGACTATCTCATAGTAGCAATCAGTTCGGAGGGAACGGTTCGTAATGGCAGCGGTGACACAATCAAAATGGAATTGATGTCCATTCTTAAAGGCGAGTATAGTGCACCACACACATCAATCTGGTGGTATAAACTCGACTCCATCGAAGAAGTGGCTAAGCCAGAGATGTGGCTCAAAGCCAATCCAAATCTGGGTAAGACTGTTACCTATGAAACATATCAGGATGATGTTGAGAGAGCAGAGAAAGCCCCGGCAACACGTAATGATATTTTGGCAAAACGTTTTGGCATCCCTATGGAAGGATACACATATTACTTTACCTATGATGAGACACTTCCACATCGTAAAAGAGATTTCTGGGAGATGCCTTGTTCTATGGGTGCAGATCTATCACAAGGTGACGATTTCTGCGCTTTCACATTTTTATTCCCATTATCAACAGGAGCTTTTGGTATAAAAACCAGAAACTATATAACTGAAAAGACATTATTCAAACTCCCTGCGGCTATGCGCCAGAAATATGAAACTTTTATAAAGGAAGGCAGTCTAATGGTAATGCCAGGCACGGTACTAGACATGATGCAAGTATACGATGACTTGGACGGTTACATTTGTCAGTGTTCCTACGATGTAAGAGCGTTCGGTTTTGACCCATATAATGCAAGGGATTTTGTAGAAAGATGGGAACGTGAAAATGGCCCGTTCGGAATAGAAAAAGTAATACAGGGAGCAAAGACTGAGTCTGTACCTCTTGGCGAGTTGAAGAAATTGGCTGAGGACAGGCTTCTTTTGTTTGATGAGGAACTTATGACATTTGCCATGGGTAATTGCATAACCCTCGAGGATACAAATGGTAATAGAAAATTATTGAAGAAACGATATGAGCAGAAGATAGATGCAGTTGCGGCCATGATGGATGCCTATGTTGCATACAAGCTTAATCGTGAAGCTTTTGATTAAGGAGGGCATGAATGGCAACATACAGATTACCCGAAAGGGTGAAAAATGGTTGGAATGCCTTTATGAATAAGGATCCAACATTAGGATACTCAGCGGGAGCCAGTTATTCGTCACGACCCGATCGTGTGCGATTAACTCGAGGGAATGAACGATCAATAATAACTTCGATATTCAACCGGATTGCAATAGACGTTGAACAGATAGGCTTCAAACATTGTCAGTTGGATGATAATGGCCGGTTCAAATCTGAAAAGAATACTGGGCTAAATACATGCCTTACCCTTGAGGCAAATATCGATCAGACAAGTCGTTCTTTTATAAGAGATACGGTTCTCACGATGTTTGATGAAGGGGTTGCAGCGGTCGTTCCTGTGGACACACTCTATGATCCGACTGATACCGATTCATACGATATCACATCAATGAGAGTCGGTAAGATCACAGAATGGTTTCCATATAAGGTTAAGATTCGACTCTATAATGAACGAACCGGTAGAAAAGAGGATATTATCCTTCCTAAGCGTAACGTTGCGATTATAGAAAATCCGATGTACGCGGTAATCAACGAGTATAACTCAGTCTATCAGCGTCTTGCTCGTAAGTTAAGCCTTTTGGACATAACTGATGAACAGACGGCATCTGGAAAACTCGATCTTATAATCCAGTTACCATATATCATAAAAACTGAACAGAAGAGGAAAGAAGCGAATCAGAGACGTCAGGAAATCGAGGATCAGCTGTCTGGATCTAAGTATGGAATTGCCTATGCAGACGGCACCGAAAAGATAACGCAGCTTAATAGATCTCTTGAGAATAATCTTTTGAAGCAGATAGAGACTCTTCAGGAACAGCTTTATGCACAGCTAGGTATTACTCAGAGTATTCTCGATGGTACAGCAGACGAGAAGACCATGCTGAACTACAACAGCAGAACTATAGAACCAATCGCATCAGCAATCGCAGATGAGTTCAAACGAAAGTTCTTAACAAAGACTGCCATAACACAGGGGCAGTCGATCACGTATTTCAAAGACCCATTCAAGTTAGTCCCAGTCAGCAATATTGCAGAAATAGCGGACAAGTTCACAAGAAACGAAATAATGACGTCAAATGAGATACGTCAGATCATCGGCATGATGCCTTCTCCAGATCCAAAGGCTGATCAGCTTATCAATAGCAATATCGCACAGCCAAACGAGAGTACCCCACAGGATTATACAGATAAAACAACACAGGAAGGAGAAAATCAAAATGGGTAAATACGATTTTGGTGGTTGGGCTACACGAAATGATCTTGTGTGTAGTGATGGTCGAACCATAAAGAAAGACGCGTTTAAAGATCAGGATGGTGTGACAGTTCCTATTGTCTGGAACCATGATCATGATTCGGTGAATTCTGTATTAGGACATGCCGTACTCGAAAACCGAGAAGATGGTGTGTATGCGTACGGTGTCTTCAATAACACCGAGGAAGGACAGCACGCAAAGGAATTAGTTAAGCATGGGGATATAAGGTCTCTGTCTATATACGCGAACAAGTTGAAACATGCAGGATCTAATGTGGTTCACGGAATCATCAGGGAATTGAGCCTGGTATTAGCAGGGGGTAATCCGGGGGCAACTATCGATTGGGCAATAGCACATGGTGATGGAGAAGACGATGCGTTCGTTGCAAATTACGATGTTGCAGGTTTAGTGCTCTATCACTCAGACGACAAGACAGAAAAGGAGAAAACAGTGGAGGATAACAAGGACACAAAGACGCCAGAGCAGTCAGAAGGTAAGTCTGATGACGACAAGACTGTAGAGGATGTTTATAACACATTAAATGAAGAGCAGAAGAAAGTTGTTGATTTCTTAGTTGGAACAGCAGTTTCTCAGGCAAAAAAAGATAATAAAGAAGGAGATGGAGAAATGGGAACAATCAAGCATAACGTATTCGATCAGGCAGAGATGTCTGAGGGAACAGCGCTTACTCATTCAGACGAGGTAGCAATTATCAAGGCTGCAAAGCAGAGTAATGTTGGATCATTCAGACAGGCACTTAAAGACTATGTTGCAGAGCACAAGGATACTCTTGCACATGGAGCTTTCGCAGATGAGGATGTCGAGCAGCTCTTTCCAGAGTTTGAACTTATTAAGAAGGGTGAGCCAGATACTCTTGAGAGAGATCAGACATGGATTGGCGCTGTAATGAGCAAGATTCATAAGGCGCCTTTTACCAGAATCAGGACAAGAAACGCTGATGCAAGACAGAAGGCCCTTTCACAGGGTTATCAGAAGAAGGGTGACTACAAGACAGATGGTAATCAGATTAAGTTGCTTAGCAGAACAACAGATCCACAGACAGTGTACATCAAGGACGAGCTTCAGAGAGATGACATAGTTGACATCACAGATTTCGATGTAGTTTCGTATCAGTGGAATCTTATGAGACATTCTCTTGACGAGACTCTTGCTCTGGCAGCACTTGTCGGTGACGGCAGAGATGACGGTGATCCTGATAAGATCCATGAAGATCATATCAGATCGATTTGGCATGATGACGAGCTGTACTGTATCAAGAAGGATGTTGATTTTGCAGCCGCTAAGACTAAGCTCCAGGGTACAAACACAGGTGCTAACTTCAGTGAGAATTATATTTACGCTGAGGCACTTATCGAGGCTGCCCTGTACTCAAGAGAGCAGTTCAAGGGATCCGGTACACCAGATTACTACTGCACACCACATGCACTCAACGTAATGCTCCTTGCAAGAGATCTGAATGGTAGAAGAATCTACAGTTCAAAGGCCGATCTTGCAGCAGCACTCAACGTAAACGAGATCCATACCGTAGAGCAGTTTGAGGGACTCACTAGAGTTGATGATAAGTCTAAGAAGCATAAGCTCCTTGGCATCTTTGTAAATCTTACAGATTACACATTTGGTGCTACAAAGGGCGGCGAGGTTACAAAGTTTGATGATTTCGATATTGACTTCAACAGATACAAGTACCTGCTTGAGACACGTATATCAGGAGCCCTCACAAAGCCATACTCAGCTATCGCTCTCGAGGAGCCAGTAGCCTAAGTCGATGAAAGGAGAATACAGAAATGGATAAGATTTTCATGAATTCCACAGATACAAATGTAGCCGCACGAAAGGTTTATACAAAGGCGGCTGACACATTTGCATATGCAGATGCAGACTGTACTGAGAAGATCAACGCAACAGATCTTCAGGACGCATTCATCAAGGGAATGGTTATTGTTGATGCCACAGGCATTCAGTATCTCCCTGTATCATGCGAGGTTAAGAAAAATGTTGCTACAGTTACGTATGTAACTACAGATTCAACTACATCTACCACAGCTAAGCTGGCAACAGTTAAGTCTGAGTAGATCAGATAAGGAGAAATTCAAAATGGCTAAATGGTATGGTGAAATAGGGTATTCTAAAACTATTGAGACTCGAGCTGGGTACTGGGAAGAAAAGATATATGCCCGTAATTATTATGGCGACGCCATGAATAATTATTATCGAAGACAGTCATCTGGAGAGAGTGTTAATCGGAACATCAAGTACGATGTTACCCTGTCTATACTGGCAGATCCACGCCTCATTGAGAATTGCTCAAACATCATATATGCAGAGTATATGGGTACTAAGTGGCAGGTCGATAAGATTGATGCTTCTCAGTACCCTAGACTTCTTTTGACAATCGGGGAGGTGTATACAGAAGATGAGCAGACTTGAACTGCACGCCCTACTCGTTGAGTTATTGGGCAGTACGAACGTGTATTACGAACCCCCTGAGACGTTAAAGATGTCATACCCGGCAATCAGATATCAAAGAACAACCATACGGAGTAAAAGAGCTGACAACTCAAATTACTCCGTTTTTTATTGCTATGAAATAGTTGTGATTTCAAAAGATCCAGATATTCCGGTAATAGAAAAACTGCTTGAGGTGCCTTACTGCACCCATGACAGGCATTACCGGGCATCTAACCTTCATCACAACGTATTCACACTATATTGTTAGAAAAGGAGATAAAAAACTATGGCAAGTAAAGCAATGGTTTGGGATGCAACCGGACAGAAGTTCTACGAGACAGGTGTATCTAAGGGCGGATTATACCTTCAGGATGAAACTGGTGCATACTCAAAGGGAGTAGCATGGAATGGACTTTCCTCTGTAGCTGAGAATCCATCAGGTGGAGAAGAGACTAAGATTTATGCAGATAATCAGAAGTATCTCTCACTGTATTCAGCAGAGGACTTTGGAGCTACAGTCGAATGTTACACAACACCTGATGAGTTTGATGCCTGCGATGGTAAGAAGACAATTGCAAAGGGTGTAACAATCCGTCAGCAGGATAGGAAGACATTTGGTATGACTTACCAGACAATCCTGGGGAACGATACCAAGAAGGATGAGTATGGATACAAGATCCATATTATCTATGGAGCAGTGGCAAAGCCATCATCCAAGACTCACTCATCAACAAACGAGAGCCCAGAGGCATCGACAATGTCATACGAGCTTTCAACAACACCAGTTGCTGTAACGGGCAGTAAGTCTACAGCATACCTTGAGATCTCAAGTGTTGATGTTGGAGAGGCAGCTATGGCAGCTATCGAGAAGGTTCTTTACGGCGATGCGACCACAGATCCAAGACTCCCACTTCCAGATGAGATCGCACAGATCATCACAGAAGCACAGGCAGCATAGTATTCTGTCTGCAACAATGAATTTTTGTAGCCCCCAGCATGTCAGATCAGATGTGTTGGGGACTTTTTATTAAGGAGGAAACAATATGTTAAAGAAGACATTTGAATATGAAGATTATGAAGGAAACAAGATCAAGCAGGACGAATACTTCCACCTAAGCGAAGCAGAGCTTACGGAGATGGCACTTTCAGAAAAGGGTGGTTTAGATAAGCTTCTTCAGAAGATTGTAGATGCAAAGGACACCACCGAGATTATCAAGGTGTTCAAGGAGGTTATCTGTAAATCATATGGCGAGCTTGCCCCAGATGGTAAGTCATTCCGTAAGACAGATGAGAAAGGAAATCCGCTTTATCTTAATTTTATTGCGACACCAATGTACGATCAGCTTTTTATGGAGCTGGCTACTAATGATGAGGCAGGGGCAGCTTTTATAAACGGTATCATGCCTAAAAAGGTGTCAGAGGAAATGAAAAAAACAGCTACGAATAATACGGCAAACGTATTAGCAAGCATGTAATAGAGGGGTGATCCAGAGTGCTTCAGATTACTGTACCAAAAACTGAAATATTCAATGAGAATACAAATCAGTTTTTGTGGATTCCAGAAACCACGATACAGATGGAGCACTCCTTGGTGTCACTTTCAAAATGGGAAGAGAAGCATCACAAAGCGTATCTCGACCCAAAACTTCAGCACTCGGCAACAGAAATACTTGACTATTTCAAATGCATGACAATCACAAAAAATGTGAAAGATTCAGTGTTTCTCGCTTTATCTCAGCGAAATATAGAAGAAATCTCTTCTTATATTAATGACCCCATGACCGCAACAACATTCAATGAAATGACTACGACCAAAAAACATAATAGCAAGTTCATAACATCAGAGTATTTATATTTCTGCATGTTTAGTCTTGGTGTTCCCATTGAATGCGAGAAATGGCACCTCAATCGATTAATGACATTACTCAAGATATTCGAGGAAGAGAACAAACCACAGAAAAAACGGTCGGAAGCAGAGACTCTGGATTACTATGCAAAGCTGAATGCAGAAAGAAAAAGAAAATGGCACACGAAGGGGTGACCGGATAGGGGGATTGTATGAGTGCTATTCAGTTTAAGCAGAAAGGCGACTTCTCAAAACTTACGAGTTTTCTTGAACGAGCCAAAGAAGGAATACATCTTGGAAAACTCAATAGGTATGGCAGAGCTGGGGTAGAAGCACTGGCTTCGGCAACACCTATTGATTCAGGAGAAACTGCCAGCTCATGGTATTACAAGATAGAAAATAAGAACGGAACAGCTACAATCTCTTTTTTAAATTCAAACGTGAATGAAGGGGTTCCGATAGCTGTGATACTGCAATACGGACACGGAACCGGTACTGGAGGCTGGGTAGAAGGAAGAGATTACATCAATCCTGCTATCCGGCCTATTTTTGACCAAATAGCAAATGATGCATGGAAGGACGTGATAAGTGGATGAGCAACACAATCGATGAAAAAGTTGTCGAGATGAAATTTGACAACAAAAACTTTGAAACAAATGTCAAAACAACCATGACATCATTGGATAGATTGAAAGAAAAACTTCAGCTTAGGGGTTCTGAGAAAAGTTTTCAGGCTATAGACAGCGCGGCTAAGAGTGTATCGTTTGACAGCCTTATATCGAATGTTGAATATCTCAGGAAGCGATTCTCAGTTATGGGTATAGCTGGAATGCAGGTTGTACAGAACCTTACAAACACCGTCATGACATCCGTAACCAAAGCGAAAAACTTTGTCGAGCAGGCTATATCGGGCGGTGGTCTCAGCAGAGCCATGAAACTTGATCAGGCAAACTTCAAGCTTATGGGATTGTTACAGGATGATGCTAAGCAGGTGGCCGCAATAATGGACGATGTCGATTATGGTGTATCAGGAACGGCATATAGTCTTGATGCGGCAGCAAGTGTAGCAGCTCAGCTTGCAGCTTCTGGTATGCGAGCCGGAGAAGGCATGCAACATGCATTACGAGGCATTTCTGGTGTGGCAGCTATGACTGGAAGTACATACGAAGATATCGGTCGTATATATACACAGATTGCTGGCCAGGGACGAATGATGGGAGATCAGTTGCTTCAGCTTTCAGGAAGGGGTATGAACGCTGCCGCTACATTGGCAAAGTATCTTAATACAACCGAAGCCGAAGTTCGTGACATGGTCTCCAAAGGCAAGATAGATTTCCAGACGTTTGCCGACATTATGGATAAAGAATATGGAGAGCATGCCAAGAAAGCAAACGAGACATTTGATGGAGCATTAGCAAATGTTAAGTCAGCGCTTGCTAAGATCGGTGCGAATTTCTATAAGCCGCTCATAGAACAGAATGGTCCATTAGTAGGAATACTTAACACTGTTCGACTGAAGATAAATGATATAAAAGAGGTAACACTTCCGTTCGTAGAGAGTGCCTCTAAAGGCGTAGCCAAGCTTATCAATTACGCAAATACTTTGGTAAACAAGATTAATCCAAAAACACTGTTCAGCGGATTAACTTCAAAATGGGATAATCTCATGAATAAGATAAGCGAAGCTGGCGTATCCGAAGATACCTTTACAGCAAAACTTAAAGAGGTTGCTAAAGAACAAGGCATAAACATAGATTCGTTGCTGAAGAAGTATGGCTCACTGGCAAATATCTTTGCCAAGGGTAAATTATCTGGCAGTTTGATAATAGATACTCTGAAAAGGCTCACAAATGTCACATCCAAAGCATCTGAGTCTACACAGGACATAACTAACAAGGTTGAATACTTCAATGATGTTGTCTCGAAAACTATTCGCGGAGATTTTGGTAATGGCGAGGAAAGAATAAAGGCGCTCACCGCAGCCAACTACGATTATGCTCAGGTACAGGCTTTGGTTAATAAAGTCTGGGAGCGTAATGGGCATAACTGGTCTGATTGCACGTTGAGTGCAGATGAGCTCACAGAGGCCATGGCAAGTCTGTCAGATAAAGAAGCGGAAACTTTGGGACTTACCGAAGACCAGATAAAGACACTTCGAGATCTTGCAACACAGGCGGAAAAGACAGGTACTCCGATTAGCGAGCTGATAGCGAGTCTGAACAAACCAAGCGGTAAAGAGTTACTTATAGAGTCTTTCCAGAATGCAGTAAAAGGAGCAACCCAGGTTGCCAAAGCATTCAAACAGGCATATTCAGAGATGTTCGCAACATCGGATAAGTCCGGAGAAAGTACATTATATCGTATTACGGAAACTGTCAATAAGTTCTCGCAGCATCTTGTTATGAGTGATGAAAAGGCAGACAAACTCCGGAGGACTCTCAAAGGACTTTTTGCTCTAGTCAGCATGATAAGTAATGTTGTAGGAGGCGGACTGAAACTTGGTCTCAAGATTATAAACACGATACTCAAGTATTTCAATCTTGATCTTTTGACAGTGACTGCATACATGGGCGACTTCCTTGTAAAACTTCGTGACGCCACCGACTTCAGTAAATTGTTTGGTAAGGTACTGGATAAAGTTTCACCGTATCTCAGAAAATTTTCAGCCGGTTTCAAAGATTGGATACAGGGACTCAAAGATGCCAACAACATACCGAAGTACATATTGGAGGAGCTTGTAAACGGTCTCAAGAATGGTGGAAAAGAAGTAGTCAGTACAATAATCCAGATAGGAAAAGATATGCTGGCGGGAATTAAATCTGTGCTTGGGATACATTCTCCATCGGTAGAGTTTTACAAAATCGGCGATTTCTCCATGACCGGATGGTTCAATGGAATTCAAAATGGAGTATCCAAGTTACTGGAACTTATCAAGAGCATAGGTAGTAGTATTCTTGACACGCTCAAGGGGATTGACTTCGGAAAAGTTTTGGCTGTCGGTCTCGGCGTTGGATTGCTCTATGTAACCAATAATGTAACGAAGGCGGTTACATCATTCAGCAAGGCAGTAGAAGCAATCGCCGCACCTGCTAAAGGTTTTGGTAAATTACTCGAAAGTGTAGGAGGGTTCTTTACAGAACTTGGAACTAACATAAAAAAATATCTTCGTGTAAAAGAGATAAAAGTCATAGCATCATCAGTACTGGAACTCGCATTGGCAGTAGCAGTACTTTCAGGCGCCTTATGGGTAGTTTCAAAAGTCCCTGAAGATAGATTGTGGGCATCGATAGGTGCAATTGCCACATTATCTGGAATTGCAGCAGGACTAGCAGCGGCCATAACAGCACTTGGTAAAATCGGTGGAGGTGTCAAGGGCGCTCTAACAGTTGTTGGTGTGTGTGCAGCATTGTTATTAGCGACGATAGCGTTGAAGAAGTTACAGAGTCTCGATCCAGAAAAAATGGGGCCTATTGTTGATGCGCTTGGTGACTTACTTATAAAACTCGGTATAGTTTGCGGAGCGTTGATGGTTGTATCGAACCTTTCAAAAGGTACTGATAAAGCAGGCAGTCTTTTGTTAAAGATGTCCGCATCATTGCTAATAATTGCAAAAGCTATAGAGGCGCTGGCCAAGCTTACCCCAGAGGGAGTCCTTCAGGGAGTAATAGTGATAGAACTCATGCAGGGGTTCTTCATAAAGATGGTGGCAGTCTCATACTTTGCAGGAGAGCATGCCGATAAGGCGGGAAAAATGCTTATCAAGATGAGCGTGGCAATGGCTATCATGGTCGGTGTTGTAAAACTTGCGTCTAAACTCGATGGTGATGAAGTGCTTAGCGGAATAGCAGTAATAGGTCTGATTACACTTTTGTTTGAGGCCATAATCGTAATTTCACAAACTGCAGGCGAATACGGCTCCAAGGCAGGCGCTATGTTACTTGGTATGAGTATTGCTATTGGGATTTTAGTTGGGGTAATAAAGTTAATAAGCTATCTTGATGAATCAGAAGTTAAACGAGGACTCAAGATAATCGGTGTTATAGAAGTAATGTTCTCCGCGATTATTGCAATATCAAAACTTGCTGGCGCGAATGCAGCTAAAGCTGGGGCCATGTTGCTCATGATGTCGGGTGCATTGCTTATAATAACAGGAGTCATATTCATCCTTACACAGATAGACCCTGATGCATTACCAAGAGCAACTCTGGTCGTTTCTATATTAGAGACTTTATTCGGGGGACTCATATATGTATCACAGTATGCTGAGAAGGTGAAAAAGGGCACTATCATATCCATGACAGTGGCTATCAGCGTATTGGTGGCAGCTGTAGTCGGACTTACATTCCTGGATTCGAGTAAGTTAGCAGTGGCAACATCATGCATTTCTGCACTTATGATATCGTTCGGCGCAATGATGGCACTTACAAAATTTAGCAAGAATACTAAACAGATGCGTGGAACAATGGTACAGATGTTGGGCGTTGTGGCGGTTCTCGGTGGGGTAATAGCAGCAATGTCTATGCTAAATACAGATAATGCTATTCAGAGTTCAGCAGCATTATCGTTATTGCTTTTATCGTTTGCCTCAGCATTTGCAATTATGGGTAGGTCAGGACGAATATCCAAGACAGTCACAGACAATCTATATACCATGACTGGTGTTGTTGGAGTATTAGCACTTATATTGGGTGCCATGAATGCGCTACATGTAGAGGCGTCAATACAGAGTGCAATTGCCTTAGGTGTATTGCTGAATGCTATGGCGGCATCGATGGTAATGCTTAGTTTGGTAAAAAAGATTCCAACTACCGCTGTAGGCGCTATGGCCTTGATGGGTCTTGTTGTAGGCGAGCTGGGAGTCATACTTGGATTACTGAACAAATATGATCTGAATGCATCAATAAGTACCGCAACATCGCTATCTATATTACTCGTGGCAATGTCAGTAGCTATGATACCTTTGGCTCTCATTGGAACAGGCGCACTTGCAGCAATAGTAGGTGTTACGGCTATGATTGCAGTTGTTGCCGAGATAGGTTTATTCATAGCAGCACTTGGCGCATTAGTAACCGAGTTTCCAGAGTTACAGGATTTCCTGGACAAGGGAATACCATTATTGTCAGCGATAGGTGAGGGAATAGGTGAATTCTTAGGCAATATAGTTAGTGGTTTCATATCAGGTGTTGCAGATGTATTACCGGACATAGGTACGAAGTTATCTGAGTTTGCACTTAATATAACACCATTCATCACGACAATGACGCTAGTCGACAAGACAGCCATGGAAGGTGCTAAGGCGCTAGCAGAGACACTTCTACTGCTTACAGCAGCCAGTCTGTTGGATAGCCTTGCGAAGTTCCTTGGGGGTGGAGTTGATTATGACCAGCTTGCCCTAGATTTAGCCGCTTATGGTGATGCTGTAGTAGCATTCTCAGATGCGACAAAGGGTAAGGTAGACGGTGATTCGGTGACCGTAGCGGCAAATGCTGGAAAGGTGCTGGCAGAGCTTCAGAAGTCTATACCGCGTTCTGGTGGATGGGCACAGAAAATCATGGGCGAAAAGGACATGAGCACATTCTCTGACGGTATTACAGCTTTTGGAGATGCTATAGTCGCATTCTCAAACACGATAGTTCAAAATGGTGGAATAGACAAAGATGCTGTAGACAATGCTGCAAAGTGTGGCGAAATCATGGCTGCATTGAACGATAAGATCCCAGCGCAAGGCGGAGTATGGCAGTGCTTTATTGGCGAAAAGAATCTCAGTACATTCGGTAGCAATATCAAAGACTTTGGTAATGCGATGGTCGAGTTCAGTAACACTGTCAGCAGTAATGGCGCAATCAATGATGCTGCCATAACTAATGCTAAGAATATAGGAGATATTATGGTTCAGCTTAATGAAGCAGTACCAGAACAGGGCGGCTTTATGGACTGGATCACAGGTAGTACAGACCTAGATGATTTTGGTGATAACATAGTAAAGTTTGGTGAGGCTCTGGTCGAATTTTCAAACAAAGTCAGCGGTAACATAAGCGATGAAGCTGTGAGTGCTGCTGATAATGCTGGACAAATGATGGTCAATCTCCAGAAGCAAGTGTCGAATCTGAGCGATGGAGCATTTGACTGTTTGGATGATTTAGGCTCAGCTTTAGTTACATGGGGATCGCGAATAAATACATACGCTACAAGTATTTCAGGCATAGACACAGACCAGCTCGGAAAGGTAACAGATGAAATAAGTACTCTATATTCCTTCGTGGAAAAGATGACAACATTTGATGCGGACGGACTTTCACAGTTCACAGCAAGTCTCAACAATATAGGTACAATCAGTCTGGATAATTTTGTGAATGCTTTTGGTGATGCAGGAGATAAGGCTTCTTCTGTCATAACGACATTTATTGACAATATGATAAATAAAGTGAATGGCAGAAAGCAGAAGTGGGAGAATGCCGGTAGTTCGGCAATGATCGTGTTCAAGAAAGGAATCAGTAATAAATCCGGGGAAGTAGCATCGGCAGCGGGGACAGTTGCAAGCGACGGAGCAGATGCAATGTCGGAGTATAACAACCGATACTACAATATCGGCGTGAATCTTGTAGAAGGATTTGCCAGAGGTATACGAGACAGAGCATACAAAGCCACCAATGCTGCAAGGCAGATGGCTAAGAATACAGAGACTATTACCAAGAAAGTATTGGATGAGCATTCACCATCTAAGGTATTCCTGCGTATAGGTAGATATCTTGCAGAAGGTCTTGCCATAGGTGTTGCTCGTGGAAGTAGCAAGGTATATGCGTCAGTAAGCGATCTGTCCAATACTGTCGTAGACAAGGCTGGCACAGTAATGTCGATGATATCAGATGCGCTGAACCTCGATTTTGATTATGAGCCAACAATCACACCTGTAGTCGATATGGGTAATGTGACAAGTAGCATGGATGCAATTAATAATATGCTCAACAAAAACCCACAGATTTTCACAGGACTTAGATCCAGTTCAGTGGATGCGCTACTTGAGCGTAGAAATAATCAAAATGGAAATTCAGATGTTATTGAAGCTATAGACAGGTTGTCAAAGCGAATAAATCAGACTCCTGGAAATACATATAATGTGAACGGAATAACTTATGACGACGGAAGCAATATCGCATCTGTTGTCGAACAGTTAGTACGAGCAGCTGTAGTGGAGAGGAGGGCATAAGCATGGGTAAGAAAGTCACAAAGCTCAAGATTACCAAGCAGACAGGAACAGACAATACATATTTTGCTACATGGGAGTTTGCAGAGCCTAAGGTTTATACCAAGTCCAAATATGTTCTCGTGGGTTCTGTTGTATCTTTTGATTATCTCGAGTCGGAAATCGTGCAGTTCACCAATGGCGTTAAGGTCAGTTCAGATGTGAAGAATGATACGTGGAAGGTTGCCGATATAAAAGGTAACAATGCGAGGTTAGGCAAGAATAAATCAGGTACAAAAAACCTGAATAGTACGGTATCTATGAAACACCTCAAGAATGCTGATAATGGAAAGAAAGCACTGATACCCATTGCAAATACTGACCATTACAGTGTGCATTGGTATTACAGTAGTGGAGATGGTGTGTGGTTTGATGGCGGTGCATCGGATGTCAAAGTCAAGAACGCCACATACACCCCTCCAAGTAATGCCATAAGAATGAAATGTGTGGTCAAACCGGTGTCTAAAACGTATAAGGAAAATGTAAAATCTGGAAAGACCACAAAGCAGGTAACTAAGAGTTACTGGACTGGGGATGCTGTATCAGTTATACGAAGCGTCGAGGGAGTAAACAACCCGGAGACTCTAGGGGCACCTACGGTATCCATAAAACAGTACAAGCTTACTGCAAGCATCGACAACATCACAGATTCTAAGTGTGATAAAGTGTCATTCTATATACTCAAAGATAAGAAAAAAGCAAAGATAGTTACAGCAGAGGTAAAAGCATCCAAGGCATCAATAACGATCACTGTGGATGCTGGCTGTAGCTATGATGTAAGATGTAGAGCCATCAATGTAGTGAGCTCGAAGACACGTATAACCGGTGAATGGGGCGAATGGACATATGATACAAAGTCTGCACCGGGTAAGATAAAAAAGATCACGAGTGTAAAAGCTCTTACAGAAACATCAGCATACATAAGCTGGGACAAGGTCGCACAGGCCGAGAAATATGAAATAGAATACACTGAAAAGAAAGAGTACTTTGACAGTTCTAATGCGGTAAGTTCTACATCCGTTGATGCAAATGTAAATCATGCCGAGATAACAGGGCTTACAACAGGAACAAGGTATTATTTCAGAGTCAGAGTAACTAATAGTGCCGGCTCATCAAACTGGACGACGGGAACATATACAGTTGCTCTAGGAACCAAACCATCTGCCCCAACAACATGGTCAAATAAGACTGTGTTAGGTATAGGCGAGAAGATCTTACTTTATTGGGTTCAGAATTCAGAGGATGGGTCAGACCAGTCACATGCGCAGCTTAATTTGAGTATCGATGGTGTATCACAGCCGACAATAAACCTGGACAAATATATTGGCAAGGACGATACAAACAGTGTTTATACTATAGATACAAAGAACTATACGAAAGACACAGTGATAAAATGGTCAATCCGAACAGCAGGTGTTACCGGAGAATACGGCGACTGGTCAATAACCAGAGAAGTGAAAGTGTATGCACAGCCAACAGTACAGCTTACGTTAAGTAATAAGAATAATGAACCAATCACTGAGATCACATCGTTCCCAATAGTACTTGAATGTACAACTCAGCCTGATACACAGAAACTCATAAGTGCGAGTGTGACAATATCATCAAATGATACATACCAGACAATGGACAACTTGGGTAACTTCAAAATGGTATATGCAGGGGATGTGATATTCAATAAGTATTACAGTGGAACTCCGCAGACATCCAAGGACGGTGTAGAATATGACGACAACAGAACTGCCATTACACTGAGCGCTAACAACATAGATTTTGAAAGTGGTCATACTTATACGATCAACTGTGTTGTAGCATTAGATTCTGGGCTTACTGCGACAGATACCATAGAAATGACTGTGGAATGGGAAGAAAACAAGTTATCCCCAGATGCGTCAATAGTAATCGACCCAGAAACACTCACGGCAATTATCAGTCCATGGTGCGTTGATGAGAACGAAGAACTTGCAGTCGATGTATTGTTATCAGTGTACAGAAGAGAGTTTGACGGCACCTTTACGGAAATAGAAACAGGCGTAGCAAATACAATGGGTATTTCAGTGCCAGACCAGCATCCGGCTCTTGACACGGCAAGTTATAGGATAATTGCAATAGATCAGAACACGGGGGTAGTCAGTTATGCAGATGTAGCAGAAGATGTCGGAGAAACTGCTGTAATAATCCAGTGGGATGAACAGTGGGGATCATATGATGCTTCGGGTGGAGATGGGGATGCTTTAGAGGAACCTGCATGGACATGCAAGATGCTCAGACTTCCTTATAATATTGACATCTCAGATAGCTTTAATCCAGATACAGAGTTACTTGAATATGCTGGTAGAGAGCATCCTGTCAGCTATTACGGAACACAGATAGGGCATACATCGAACTGGAATGTAGTCATACCGCACAATGATAAAGATACGCTTTCGATGATCCGGGAGCTTACAAGATGGCTTAACGACGTATATGTAAGAGAGCCGTCCGGTACAGGTTACTGGGCAAGCATTTCTGTATCCTACAGCCAGACACATTGCGAGTTAACTACACCGGTACAGTTCAGTGTAACACGAGTCGAAGGGGGTAAGTGATATGCCTGATTGGACAAAACCAATGCAGCAGACATACGAATACTACATTGTCGATCCTGCGACATGGCGGGATACCGAACGGCTTATGAACGTGAAGATGGGTGCAACAATATCGAGGGACGCTGATGCTGATACACTTGGCTCAGCGTCTTTTGATTTATCAGAGAGTATTGGGGAATGTTACATAAGGACATACCTCGTCACAATTCAAAATGGGATACGTGAACGGTTTCCATTGGGGACGCATATGGTTCAGACGCCATCAGAAGAGTTTGATGGTAAGGCAAAAAGCGTATCTGTAGATGCATATACACCGCTTATCGAGTTGAAAGAAAATCCGCCTCCACTTGGCTTTTCCATACGGAAGGGTGAACCGATAATGGACAATGTGTGCTCACTAACCAAGTCACATGCGAGGGCGCCGGTGATAGAGTGCACAGACAATAAGAAATTGGAAGTGGATTTTGTTTCTAATACGGACGACAACTGGCTAACGTTCCTGAAAGATCTGAGCAGTAATGCGAAGTACGAGTACGAACTTGACGATCTGGGACAGATATGTTTTAGGCCAGTGCAGGAGGTTACGGCATTACAACCGGTTGCTATTTTCGACGATAGCAACAGTTCTATACTTTTACCAAGTATAACCATCAGCAGGGACCTTTATGGGATACCAAATGTTGTGGAGATACTGTATTCCGGAAACAATCTCACATATCAGACAAGAGTGGTCAACAACGACCCGAATAGCCCGATATCTACAGTGAATCGTGGGCGGGAAATAATTCGCAGAGTGACGAATCCGTCGCTTACAGGGAATCCAACAAAAGCACAGATTGACGAATATGCAAGGCAGTTGTTAAAAACACTGTCTACACTAGAATATACTGTGAGTTATTCCCATGGGTATTATCCAGTTCGGGTTGGGGATTGTGTTCTGCTTAATTATGAAAGGGCAGGGATACTCAATCAGAAAGCAAAAATCATAAGTCAGTCTATCAAGTGTACAACAGGATGCGTTGTCACAGAAAAGGCAATATATACAAATAGTTTATGGGGGTGATGAGCCATGCAATTATCGGCGGATCTTGTATCTAAATTTGTTAAGGCAACCAAGGATACAAAAACACAGGATGGTACAACTATGTACGGCACAGTGGTGATGCAGAACGGTACCCCATATGTACGACTTGATGGTTCTGAGATACTCACCCCGGTTACATCTATGGCGGATGTGCACAGTCTTGAGCGGGTAATGGTTCTTGTTAAGGATCATACAGCAACAATAATGGGAAATATATCTTCACCATCAGCTCGAAGCGATGATGTTAAAGTACTTACTGAAGTTGTTGCTGACAAGGCGAGTATTGGCGATCTCAAGACAATAAATGCAGATATAGAGAATCTCAAGGCTGATAACGTAGAGATATCCGATAAGTTGACAGCTACAGAAGCCGATATAAAAGATCTCGAAGCAGATAATGTCACTATAAATGAAAAACTTACAGCTAATAATGCCAGCATCAAGGAACTTGAAGTGGACAATGTCAGCATACATGAGAAACTCACTGCCAATGATGCAACCATAGAAGAACTTCAAACCAGGAAGCTTGATGCAAAACTGGCTGATATAAAGTATGCACAGATAGATTTTGCAAATATAGGCAAGGCGGCGCTAGAGCAGTTCTTTGCGAAAAGCGGTTTGATAGAAAATGTCGTGGTTGGCGATCAGCAGATAACTGGCACATTGGTTGGTGTAACTATCCTTGGTGACAGCATCAAGGGCGGTACAGTCATAGCAGATAAGCTGGTTATCAAAGGAGAAGATGGACTGTACTACAAGCTGAATACCGATGGTAACACGGTAGAGAAAGAGCAGACGGATTACAATAGCCTTGATGGCGGTGTGATCAGAGCCAAGTCTATCACGGCAACTAAGATAGCTGTTGATGATCTTGTGGCATTTGGAGCAACAATAGGTGGCTGGCATATAGTGGATGGCGGTTTATACTCTGGCACAAAGGAGAGTATGAGTAATATCTCCCGGGGGACATATCTCGGAAGTGATGGCCAGATAAATATTGGTGATTCTGACAATTTCATAATGTTCTATGTAGATAATAAGGGAGAATCCCATCTTGTCATATCGGCAGATAAGTTCACCCTTGGCAAGCAGAATATAGAAAACGTTATAAGTGACATAAAACAGGATGTCAATAATGTCAGAGATGAGATAACCACACTCCTGAGAATAGAATCATCGCGAGGTACTGTATTTAAGAATAATGCAGTATCCACGGTGTTATCGGTTGTCATATATCATGGAAAAGATAGGATAACCGATATAGACAGATTACACGAGGTATATGGAAACTCTGCATATATTCAGTGGAAATGGCAGAGGCTTGAAGAAGAAACATATGGAATCATATTATCCACCGACTCTCGAATAGAAAATGGTGGTTTTTCTTTTGTACTCACACCGGATGATGTAGATACAAAGGTGACTTTCATGTGTGAATTAATAACAGATTAATGAGGAGGAAAATAATCTATGGCAACAATAAAAGCAGCAGATCAGATTACAGTGCTTGATGTGTCAGACGCATATAACGTTGTGCTGTCAAGCGAGGCGTATACATTTCTTGGGGACACGCAGGGAGCTGCGGCCGGTTCTAAATGCACAACAGATGCAGCAGCATATTGCGGTAATAACATGTGTTCCGTTGTTACAGTAGATGCTAAGGCAATCGTATGTCCAACAGGTGTGACGGCTGAGGTAAACAACAGTGGAACTTCAAAAGTTACAATCACGTTTACTCTGACAGCAAAGCTGACAACCGCATGCGAAGCGACTGTCCCAGTTGTTGTTGACGGTGTAACTATCAACAAGAAGTTCTCATTTGCAGTAGCAAAGACAGGAGCTACAGGTGCTAAGGGCGATAAAGGAGCTACAGGCCCAACCGGACCACAGGGTCCTCAGGGGGTATCCCCAACTGTATCAGTTACCAAAGCTAATGGTGTGACAACCATAACCATCACCGATAAAGACGGCACACATACCCAGACAGTAAAAGATGGTACAAATGGTACTCCTGGTGCAGCGGGAGCAAACGGCAAGACCCCATACTTCCATGTAAAGTACTCAAATGATGGCGGCAAGACATTCACATCAAACTCAGGTGAAGATGTTGGAATGTATATCGGTACATGTACTGATTATAACCAGGCAGACCCAGCAACCGTCAGTTCATATACATGGGCGAGAATTAAAGGTGAAACAGGTGCTAAGGGCGATAAAGGAGCTACAGGTCCAACAGGACCACAGGGGGATACTGGAGCAACAGGACCACGGGGACCTCAAGGTAATGCAGGAGCAGACGCAATAACTGTAACAATCACATCAAGCAATGGCATTATCTTTAAAAATAATACCGGTTCTACCGTGCTTACAGCACATGTATTTAAAGGAAGCACCGAACAGACAATAGCTGATAATGGAACTGTATCTGGACTTGGAACAATAAAATGGTATAAAGGGGCAACACTTGTATCTACATCAAAGACGTATACGGTTACTGCTGGGGCTGTGGACAACTCTCAGGCTTACACATGTCAGCTTGAAGCGTAAGGGGGTGTTTCTATGGCTACTATCAAAGCCAAGGCAGAAATAACCATATTTAATGTCAAGGATGTCAAGAGTGTAACAAGGTATTATCTACTTCAATCATCCACAGCTACAGCACCGGCTAAACCTACAACTATCAATCCTGGGGGTAATTGGAAGACGACAGAGCCGTCTTATACGGATGGCTCTACAAATACCTTATATTTTGTTGATCTGACTATTATGAGCGATGGCAAGACATTCAGTTACTCAGATGTATCGAAGTCGAGCAGCTACGAAGCGGCTAAGTCAGCATGGAATAAAGCAAACAATGCTCAGAATGCGGCAAAGGCCATATCTGACAATATCTATACTGCTAACACTACAACCATCGATGGCGCAAAGATTACTACCGGAAGTATTAAGGCTGCTCAGATAGATGTTAGTGACTTATTTGCACAGACCATCAAGGCTACTGGATCTATAGAGGGAGCGGCAATCAAAGCAAAACGCGGTTGTATAGGTAATTGGGATATTTCTGATGAAGGGTTGGTACAAGGAGTCGGTGTTGTAAAAACGGTATACGATGGTGCATTGAAGAAAGATATTAGTGAGTATAGTGAATTATACATAGGTTCCAATCTTGCATTGATGCAAAAAGGTTTGGCATTTTTTCTTGTTAAATCTAGGGACCCATTTGTGATGGGTGAAGAATCAGCAACACCAATTCGGGAGCGATACGGTATAACACCGACCGGTGAGCAGTATACATATGGGGAATGGGATTCTGTTGAAATAAACGGAACAACTGTAGATTATCCTGTGACCTATATAGCTCTCGCCAAAAGAGGAATATCAGCATATAGCAGTACAGTTGACAATAACGGTAAGGTTCAGTCAGAAGAAAAAGTAAACATTAACGCTGATGGGGCTAAGTTCGATGTGATCACAAATATCGGCGATTGGGTAATAAATGCAAGTCGAATAATCAGCAAAACTGGACTAAGTATGGGCGCTGGTGGAGCAGGGTTAATACTCTGTGATGAAGATGGTAAACCAGTTATTTGGATACAGGATGAAAACAGTAAGCTGACATTCCGAGTTGATAGAGATGGTACGATGTACCACAATGATAATGTTTTAGGTGAAGTAATAACAAAAAACGTTGGTGCAAAATCCATGAGCTCAGGTACTTGGACAGATACAGGCGCATCAGTTACGTTGCCAGCAGGAAAATACGTTGTTAATGGTACAGTACTGTTTAATAGTGCCGCTAATGGACAGAGGGGTGCCCGATTTGCCACATCATCTACCGACTACTTCAGAGAGAGCCAGCAGATGAATATAGCCGGAACAACAAAAGGAGTAACAAGTGTACAGTGCTCATATATTGCGAACTTGAAAACATCAACAAAACTCAACCTTCAGGGAATACAGTCAAGTGGTGCGGCATTGAGCACTATTAACAGTTACATCCAGGCAATCAGAATAGCATAAGTCGGAAAGGATAGAAAGATATGAGCATATTGATACATATAATAGTGCCTGTCATCGTTGCGGTACTGGCGTCATCTGGATTATGGGCGTTTTTGCTTAAAAAATCAGATAAAAAAGACGCTCAGTCAGAAATGCTGATGGGCTTGGCGCATGACCGGATATTGTACTTAGGAAAAAGTTATCTTGCACGTTCGCCTACATATATAACGATGGACGAGTATGACAATCTCAAGAATTATTTATATGAGCCCTATAAAAAACTTGGCGGTAATGGTACTGCCGAGCGGGTTATGGATGAGATTGACAAACTCCCCATTACGCCAAATGATCACGGAAAGGAGTAGATTAAAATGGAGAAAATTTCATTATTACTTATCGCAGTTGCGATTATATGCACTGTGATCACAGTCATCACACAGTTTACAAAGGAATTAGGATTCCTTAAAAAGATACCAACCTCACTACAGGTACTCATCACGAGCATCATTGTATGTGAGGTCTTTTTATTTGGGGTTCTTTCATATTATAATATCGCACTCATGTGGTATTACCCGGTAGCTATTCTGTTTGCATCTTTTCTTATTGCTTATATTTGCATGTTCGGTTGGGAAAAACTCATAGAAATGTTCAAGCGCTTTTGGAAAAAGGAGAGTGATTTTTGATGAATGGAATAGATATATCAGCGCATCAGGATGGCATTAACCTCTCTAAGGTGGCTTGTGACTTTATAATAGTCAAGGCTACCGAGGGATCAGACTACTTCAATAGGTGTTTCAATGACCATGCTAACAAGACGCTCAAACTTGGACGCTTACTGGGTATGTATCACTATGCAAATGGAGGGGACGTCAAGAAGGAGGCAGATTTCTTCTTAGGTAAGATAAAGAAGTTCATAGGTAAGGGGATCATAGCCCTTGATTGGGAAGCCGACAACAATCCTAGATTTGGCAGAGATGATACAGAGTGGTGCGAGTCATGGTGCAACTATGTCCATAAGCGGACGGGGATCAAACCTTTCATATATATTCAGAAGTCATCGATGGATAGAGTTAAGTCTGCTGGATACCCACTCTGGATAGCTCAGTATGCAGATGATAACGATACTGGATTCCAGAAGACTCCTTGGAATGAAGGCTCTTATAACTGCATTATCAGGCAGTACTCTTCCCATGGACGACTCGACGGCTATAATGGCGATCTTGACCTCAACAAGGCATACATATCTAAGACGACATGGCAGAAATATGCAGGAGTTAAGACCGCAGTTTCGTCAACAACCAAACCAACCACAAAGAAGAAGTCCATTGCAACGATAGCAAAGGAAGTCCTCGCAGGCAAATGGGGGAACGGCGACGTTAGAAAGTCGAAGTTGACTAAGGCTGGATACGACTACAATAAGGTGCAGAATGAAGTCAACAAGCAGGTAAAGGCTTCTCATGTAAAGTCTACCGACGAGATTGCACGAGAGGTAATTGCCGGTAAATGGGGGAACGGCGAAGAGCGCAAGACCAAGCTCAAGAAAGCTGGATACGACCCGGAAAAGATCCAGAAGCGAGTCAATGAATTGATGGCTAGATAGTCAACGATAGCATCAAAATGGGGTAAAAAGTGGTGTATTATTACAATATGCATACTATTAACGCCTACAATCGTTGAAAATAAAGGACTTACAGCATCTGTTGAGGAAGCTGCTAACGCTGGTAAGTTCTAAATAAAAACCTAGTATTTAAACGGTTTAGAGAGATCTAAAGGCTCTCTATTTTTTTGTTTTGAAAATACATAGCAAATAATGAGACGGGAGAAATGACATCTGAAAGAATCATGGGAAAGACTCCAAATGGTGGTGACTACTCCGAAATATTTTACTTTGACGAAGATGGAAATTGACAGATCCCCCAAAGGCTGTTAGATGTATAATTAGAGAATGCAAGATGAATTGCGAATTGGTCAATGAGATTTTCGGAGAATGTAATTAGAAAATATTTTGCAGATGCAGGGAGATTTTTTCGCACAATTCATTTATCGTTAATTCAGATCATGGTAATGTCGATGAGCGTGAGTGAGTGGTTTAGGTAATATGCGAAAACTAACAGGCTGGGATATATGAAGATGGAGATTTTACATTTCCAACAGATTTTTTACATTATTATCAAAAATACGATATTGGAATACCAGAAGAATATGAAAAGTATATTAGTTCAAAGCTGATGGATGAAAACGCTCCGTAATAGCAGGGTGTTTTATTCACAAGGATAAATAGCTATATTTCACAAATGAAACAAATGTGGAATAATTTTGTATAGGAAAGCTTGTGGGAATATAGTTGGTAATGCAGAGAAAGACGGATTGATTTGCTATAGAAATTGGTAGATGTGATTGTCAAAAAAGAAAGGTTATGTGCTATGGTAACTTTAAATAAGTTAAGAAGAATAGATAATATAATATCAGCAGAGTATTTTCCAGAAGATGATAAAAAAGATATTGGCAAGATTGTCTATGATATAGACAAAGGAGAAATAGTGAAATTTGAATATTGTAAAAGAGATAAAGATTCCTTTCTAAAGTCATATTTAAAAAAAGCTGTAAAGGCTATTGAGAAGTGTGTCGAAAAAGATGATTACCCAGAAACGGTAGTATATGCCTGGTATTAAATGCCAATATTTTATATGTTGATTTTGATGAAGTTATAAATATATTATGAAAAATGTTAGCTTGGCATAAGTTGTTTAAAGATAGCAGAATATAGCGATAAAATTGTTCTTGTGGTAATTGACTATAGTGACAATAAAGATGATAAGCACAAGCATAGTTGTGTAATTGAAAGAATATAATGATTAGATGTTACAAATATTAAATGGTAATCTTAGAATTTTATTCTTTTGACAAACGTCAAAAATATTGTATAATATACTTAACAAGACAGCCGAGCGATAGATACGTCCTATCCGTCCGGCAAAAACCATTTTAAGATGAAACACCTCGAGACCGTTTCAAGTTTTGTGTAAACGTTAAAAACTGATATAAGATTTGTGAATAGTTACAAATGGGCAGAGCCGATTTTCCGGATTCTGCCCATAT
>QWCE01000336.1_pt1 | contig 92587 bp, 78 predicted proteins | sample 1972531 | NCBI WGS metagenome assembly QWCE01 (sample SAMN09866716, study PRJNA288562) | Human gut metagenome isolate term4_stool, whole genome shotgun sequencing...
ATGACTTTTAAAGATTTTTTTGCCAAATTTGAAGCTATTTTTAGTAAAAGTGTTGATTTGCCAATTCCAGGACTTCCACCAATTAGCACAAGTGAGCCTTCTACTATCCCGCCACCTAAAACTAAATCAAGCTCTTTATCCTCTGTTGAGACTCTTTTAACATCTTCTATTTTTATATCACAAATTTCTTGTGCTTTATTTGGAGTAGTTATTATTTTTGAGGAAGTTTCTATAAATTTAATTTGTTCTTCACTTAGTTCAACAAAACTATCCCAAGCACCACATTCAGGACATTTTCCCATCCATTTAGCTTGTTTGTTTCCACATGCACTACATTCAAAAACTGTCTTTTTTTTAGCCATTACTCTTCAAAAATCCCATCTAAAAGTGTATTTACAAATTCCTTTGCATCAAATTTGACTAAATCATCCATTTTTTCGCCAACTCCAATATATAAAATCGGAAGCTCAAGCTCTCTTGCTATTCCAAAAAGTGCTCCCCCTTTTGATGTTCCATCAAGTTTTGTAATTATTACCCCATCAAGTTTTACAATTTCATTAAAAGCATAAGTTTGTTTAACACTATTATTTCCTTGTGTTCCATCAAGAACTAAAATTTTTCTATGTGGTGCACTTGGCATGGCGCGAGATGAAATTCTAACTATTTTTTCTAGCTCATTTGCTAAATTTTTTTGGTTTTGAAGTCTTCCTGCCGTGTCAATTAAAACATTGTCATATCCTCTTGCAACTGCTGAACTTATGCTGTCGTATGCAACAGCTGCTGGATCGTGACCTTGATTTGATGCAATTATAGGAATATCAAGTTTTATAGACCATTGTCTAAGCTGTTCGATAGCTCCTGCTCTAAAAGTATCGCAAGCTCCAAGAATTACTTTTTTTCCACTTTTTTTATATAAATTTGCTAATTTTGCAATAGATGTTGTCTTTCCAGCACCATTTACACCTAAAATTAACTCAACAAAAGGTTTTTGTTTTGATATATTTTTATCTTCATACATAAAATATGTATTTAAAACACGCTCTAAATCTTTTTTTGAAACTTCATCTTGTGGAGGAAGATAATAAATTATCTCTTCAACTATTTCGTAATCGACATCTGCTTCTAAAAGCATCTCTTCTAAAATATCTTTTGAAATTTTTTCGTTTTTAGGTTTGGCAGATTTCATTGCTTCAACTGTTTTTTGCAAACCTTTTTTAAAAAAATTTATCATTTTATAGCCTTTTTAATCTCTATTTCAAGCATTTCTTCGGGTATTATACCTAAATAGTCTTTATAGTGCTTTCCACTTTTTTTATAAACACTCATAAAAGGTATATTTTTAATTCCACCTATTGCATCCATTAAAGTTTCATTTTCCAAGCTTTGGCTTATTTGAAATTTTATATCTTCTAAATTTATTTTATTTTCGCTTGGATTTTCATCGTTTTTTACTATAATTCCGTAAATGTTGATATCATTTTCAAATTTATTAGCTAAGTTATTAAGTACTTGTATTTGAACCAAACAAGGAGGACACCAAGGTGTGAAAAAGAAAAAAATTGTAGCTTTATCGCTATTTTCTATATTTATTCCATCATCAGTTTTAGTAACGCTTATAAGATTATCATTGGTGAATTTAATTGTAATTGGCGCATCTAAGTTGGTTGTTAAAATAGCTTCATTTTGTTCTAAATTTAAAGTTTTTCAAAATAATTTTTTATTCTTGTGGTTCAAACATATCTTTGCCTACTCCGCAAACTGGGCATACCCAATCTTCTGGAAGTTGGTCAAATTGTGTACCAGCTTTGATTCCGTTATCTTCATCTCCTTGAGCTGGATCATAAATATATCCACATGCTGTACATACGTATTTCATTAATTGTCTCCTTTCGTTATTTTATATCTCTATTATACCACTAAATCGATATTTTGTGAGAGATATTAATAATATCAAAAATTTGGGTATAAAGTTAATAATTAAGGAGAGCTTTTATGGAGATTATTAGACGTAGCTTTCATACAGATCTTAGACTTATTAAAGAATTTAGAGATACCAGTCTTACATTGCTTAAAGCCTACGGGATATCTGAAGATAATTTATTTAAAATTAGGCTTATTTTAGATGAACTGATTTCAAATTCTTATAAACATGGAAATAATAAAGATTTTAGCAAAATAATTGAAGTTAGTATAGAAATTGATGATAATTATTGTATGATAAGAGTAAGAGATGAGGGTAAAGGGATAAATTTTGATAGAAAAAAAGATGTTTTTTCAGAACATGGAAGAGGCTTACATATAGTTGATTTTATCTCTGATAAAATGCTGGTTGATAATAATATTATCACTGCATTTGTATCTCTAAAAAGCAATTTGTAAATTACCACCTAGAATTTACACTAGGTGGTTTTTTCTGTGATTTATTGATAATATATTAACCTAAGATATAATATATTGATATGATTTGAATTTTGAAAGAAGGATTTATGTTTAGAAAAGATGTAAGAAATGTCGCAATTATTGCCCATGTTGACCATGGGAAAACTACACTTGTAGATGGATTATTGAAAACTTCTGGTTTGTTTCGTGAAAATCAGACTGTTAATGAAAGAGTTATGGATTCTAATAGCATTGAAAAAGAAAGAGGAATTACAATTCTTTCAAAAAATACCGCTATCCACTATAAGGGAATAAAAATTAATATTATAGATACACCCGGCCATGCTGATTTTGGTGGAGAGGTTGAACGCGTACTAAATATGGCAGAGTCTGTTGTTTTGGTTGTTGATAGCCACGAAGGACCGATGCCACAAACAAAGTTTGTTTTAAGAAAAGCTATCGAATTAGGCTTGCCAGCTATAGTTTGTATAAACAAGGTCGATAGACCCGATCAAAGGATTGACGAAGTTGAAGATGAAATTCTAGATTTATTTATTGCTCTTGAAGCTGATGAATCATATTTGGAAAGTCCTTTTGTTTATGCTTCAGCAAAAAATGGTTGGGCAAGTTTAGATAAGAATCAAGTAAAAGATGATATGACTGACTTACTTGATACGATAATCGATTATACGCCAGTTTTTGAGGGCGATGAAGATAAGCCGTTTAAAGTTTTGGTTTCTACTACAGATTACAATGATTATCTAGGCAAAATTGCCATAGGTAAAGTTGAAAATGGAACCATAAGAAAAAATGACAATGCAATTATAACTAATTACAACGATGAAAATAGGATGGTAAAATCAAAAATTGTCACAATTTACGAATTTGATGGTCTCCAAAGAGTAGAAGTTGGAGAAGCTAAATTTGGATCTATCGTTGCTTTATCTGGAATGGAAGATATTTCTATTGGAGACACTATAGGCACAGAAGAAGATAGCGAACCTATTGAATTTACCAAAATTTCAGAGCCGACCTTGTCTATGACTTTTTCAGTAAATGATTCTCCATTTGCAGGTCGTGATGGGAAATATGTAACAAGTAGACACATTAGAGATAGATTATTTAAGGAAAAACAAACTGACGTTTCACTTAGGGTGGAAGATACAGACACAACAGAAAGTTTCAAAGTTTCTGGACGTGGGGAGCTTCATCTATCAGTTCTAATTGAAAATTTAAGACGTGAAGGTTACGAATTTCAAGTTTCAAAACCTGAAGTAATGTATAAAACTATTGATGGCAAAAAACACGAACCAATGGAATATGCAACAATAGATGTCGATCAAGAATACACTGGTTCAGTCATAGAAAAACTTGGCAGAAGAAAAGGTGAACTAATGGATATGAATCCAAATTCATCAGGCTATACAAGACTTATATTTAAAATTCCTGCAAGAGGACTTATAGGTTATAGGCAAGAATTTCTAACTGACACCAAAGGAACGGGAACTTTAAACTCAGAATTTGCTGGCTATGAACCTTACAAGGGCGACATAGAAACACGTCAAGATGGATCACTAATAGCAAGCGAACAAGGAATTGCTCGTGCTTACGGACTAAATACAGCTCAAATGCGTGGTTTATTATTTGTCGAAGCTGGAGATGAGGTCTATGAAGGCGAAGTTGTTGGAATGAATCCAAAGGGACTTGATATAGATGTAAATGTCTGCAAGCAAAAGAAACTTACAAATACCCGTGCAAGCGGTTCAGATGATGCTATATTACTAACTCCAGCAAAAAAAATGAGCATAGAAGAAATGATGGAATTTGTCGAAGATGACGAATTGATAGAAATCACTCCAAACAATCTAAGAATTAGAAAGAGAATCCTAGATTCCAACCTAAGATACAAATCAAAAAAATATAAATAGGAGGCCAAAGTGGACAAAAAATTTGAAAAAACGCTTAGTCAAATAATAAGCACTATGATACTTTTAGTTTTCCTATTAACCATGATATCAATTAGAACAAATATTTGGATACTAAATTATATATGGTCGGTATTATTTGTTATCTCATGGATAAGCTTGCTAATTTTTACAATAGGCGTGCTAATAAAAAAAGAAACTTATGGAATTTCCATATTTATTGCAATAATGACGGCAATAGGATTTGCTATCCTAAGTGTCCCAGCTCTTTTGATTTTAGGGAAATTCATTCCTATAATACCAATGAATTTAACTTACAATATAAAAGTTTTGGATCAAAATAGCCAAGTAATAATATATAACACCTTAATGATGTTATATTCTCTTCACCTAATCCATATAATAATATTAAATAGAAGAGCAAGAACTATTGCAAATGTTGAAAAATCATTAGAAGCGATCAAGGAAAATAATATAGAAAACAATAAAGAAGAAATCCTAGTTGATGGAGAAGAAGCAAATCTCCAAGCAGAAGAAAATATTGATGATAATTTAAATAAAAATTCATTAGAAAATGATAATGTTTTTACTGAAAATATAGAAAATAGTGAAAAAATTGCATATGATCCAGAAATTAACAAAGATTTAGGGTATAATAATGAAAAAGTAGTACTTGTAGAAGAATTAACAGATGATGATTTAGATTTTATGGAAAGTGGGAATGAAAATGACTAAAGAAAATGGAGTATCATTAGCAGTAATAAAAAGACTACCAAAATATTATAGGTATCTTGAAAGCATCAACGATAAAGGAATAGTAAGAGTTTCATCAAAAGAATTATCTGATATAACAGGACTAACAGCCAGCCAAATTAGACAAGACCTAAACCACTATGGTTGCTTTGGTCAACAAGGTTATGGTTACAATGTTAGAGATTTGATGGATGAATTGTCAAAAATTATTGGAGTTGATAAAAAATATTCCATGGTATTAATAGGCTATGGAAATATTGGACATGCTCTTTATCAATACTCTTCCTTTAAGGATTTAGGCTATACTTTTAGTGCAGTTTTTGACAAAAATACAAAACAAAAAACCAAAGATGGCAAAGAAATTTACAGCATAGAAGATTTATCTGATTATTTGAAAGAAAATAATATTGATATAGGAATAATTGCAACTCCAAAAGAAGTTTCTCAAGAAATTTGTGATATCTTATGTAAGGGAGAAGTAAAAGGAATTTGGAATTTTTCTCCAGTAGATTTAAAAACATCCAATGGAGTAGTTCTTGAAAATGTTCATCTTGATGAATCATTGTTTACCCTAACTTACTTTATTAATTCCCCGGAGGACTATAATTATTAATGAATGTATTGCAAGTTAGTAATCTAAGCAAATCTTATCCAAGTAAGGATATATTTTCAAACATCAATTTTATAATTGAAAAGGGTGATAAGGCAGGGCTCATTGGCAATAATGGGGCTGGCAAATCCACCCTTTTTAAAATTCTAACAGATGAAATTTCAAAAGATGATGGAGAAATTTTTATTCCCAATGATGTAAAAATAGGATATTTGGAGCAACAATTATCGATAAATAGCCACCAAAGCATCTACGATTATTGTCTTGGTGTTTTTAAAGATCTTATAGATATAGAAAAAAAATTAAGAGAAATTGAAAAAAAACTTGCAAAAGAAAATCTAAATCAACTGGAACAAAATGATTTATTGCACGAACACAACAGACTTTTTGAAGAATTTGAAGAAAAAAACGGTTACCAAATAAAATCAGAACTTGAAGGAACCCTAAAAGCTATGGGATTTTCTGATGAAGATTTTGACAAAGACATACAAACCTTATCAGGTGGACAAAAAGCTAGAGTCGAATTGGCATATCTTTTGTTAGAAAAACCGGATTTGATTTTGCTAGATGAGCCGACCAACCATTTGGATATAAACGCCATCAAATTTTTGGAAGTATTTGTTAAAAACTACCAAGGATCAGTAATAGTAATATCCCACGATAGGTATTTCTTGGATAACACTGTAAATAAAATTTTATTTTTAGATAATGGAACTTTAAACACTTATAATGGCAATTACACAAGTTTTATTAAAAAACGAAAAAAGGATCTAGAATCCCTTTATCATCAGTACAAAAGCCAGCAAAAAGAAATAGATAGACAAGAAGAAATTATCTATAGGCTAAAAAACCAAGGCGGTTCAAAAAGAAAAAGAGGGATTTCCCAATCAAGGTCGCGTCAAAAACTTCTTGATAAGATGGAAAGAATTGAAAATCCAAATAAGCCAAGTCATCTAATGAAATTAAAATTCACCCCAAGAATTTTAAGTGGCCAAGATGTTTTGGCTGTAGATAAAATTTCCAAGACTTTTGATCAAAAAGAAATTTTTTCAAATATTTCATTTAAACTCTTTAGATCTGAAAGAACTGCAATAATTGGGGAAAATGGAGTAGGTAAAACCACCTTATTTAAAATAATTTTGGGAGAAGAAAATCCCACAAGTGGCAAAGTTTATCTAGGTCAAAGTGTACATATTGGATATTTTGACCAAGAGCAAAAATCTTTGGACTTATCCAACACGATTTTTAATGAAATAAGTGAAACTTATCCGATGCTTACAAACTTTGAAATAAGATCCTATTTGGCAAAATTTATGTTCTACAATGACGATGTCGATAGGGAAATTTCTGAACTTTCTGGTGGAGAAAGAGCGAGAATCTCACTACTTAAGCTGATGATTTCTGATAATAACTTCATTTTGATGGATGAGCCGACCAATCATTTGGATATAGATTCAAAAGAAATTTTGGAAGATGCAATTCTTGATTATGAGGGAACTCTACTAATAATAAGCCACGATAGGTATTTTCTAAATAAAATTGCAAGTAAAATTTTGCTAATGGAAAGTAAGCAGATAACAGAATATCTAGGCAATTACGATTACTATGAGAAAAAACTAAGCGAAGCAAAAGAAGATCCAAAATCTAATAAAGAAATAAGCAAGACTCAACTTGTAAAAGAAAAGAAAAAAATAAATCTTAAAAAAAATGAAATTAGAAAAATTAAGGCAGAAATCAAAGAAATAGAAGAAAGACACCTAGAAATTGACGAAAGAATCAAGGAGTTAACAAATTTAACCTTAGAGGAAAACTTCTATGCCGACCAAAAACAGGTAAAAGAAATCTTTGATCAAATAAAAACTTTAGAAGAAGAAAAGACAATCCTTGATGATAGATGGCTAGAATTAAGCATGGAAATAGAATAAAATCAAAAAAGCTATTGGTAAATTGAAATTTTTACCAATAGCTTTTTTTACATTTTTTTACTTTCAAAGATAACCAGTAAATAACCGCTTTCTAGACTTATAGAAAAATCCTTGCCGATAGTTTCATTTGAAACTCCTAGAGAATCGTCAAAGCTAAGATCATAATTATTTAATTCGTAGAAAAGATTTCTTATGCATATAGACTTAGCTATATTTTCCAAGGCAAAAATTGAAACGTAAAAATTTTCCTCAGAATCTTTAAATTCATAAGTAAATTTATCATCTATAATAAAAATATTCTTATATTTACTCTTAAAACTTACATTTATCCCATCTTTTTTTAGCTTTAGGGCATTTCTAATATTTGAAATAAAATGAGAATCACGTCCACCAAGTCCACCGTAGACGATAATTTCCTTATAACCCTTTTCAACGGCAATCATCAAAGCTGCCATGGTATCTGTATAATCTTTAATGGGATTAAGAGTAATAACATTTTCTCCATCAGGTTTGTTGGATGAATCAAAATCACCAATAACAATATCAAGATCTATCTTAGAAGCTTTGGCATATTGATAACCCTTATCGGCGGCAATGACTAAATCACTCCTATCAACTGTATCAAAAAATCCATCATAATCTCCAGCTGAAATTATATAACATTTATTCATGCAAATCTCCTTATATTCTTACAATTATTTTACCCATTTTTAATAATTTAGAGAAATATAGTAATTAGTGGTAAAATTAAATTAGTAGTGAAAGAAGGAAAAATATTATGAATTTAAATATTAAAGAAAATGAAATATTAAAAACATTGCTTATAGGTTTGGGTGTATTTTTTATCTTTTGGTATATGGGCAATATACTTAAATTTATAAGAGATTTTTTAAAAATTATACAACCTTTCATTGCGGGATTTATGGTTGCTTATATTATCAACATACCGATGAATTTTTTTTATAGACTAATAAGAGAAAATTACAAAGATCCTCAACATGAAAAGACCATTAGATTTTTTTCCTTGGTCCTAAGCTGGATTAGTATTATAATTATAGGGATTTTGCTATTAAATATCCTGATTCCACAAATAATCAATTCTGCTTTTGCTCTAACAAGAAAATGGCCGAGATTTGTCGAAGAAATTTATGGTTTAATGAAAGCTAATTCAATTACAGAAAATTATGCCGATGATTTTTACAATATGGCAAATGGAGTAAATTGGCTAAGCATCAATGGACCTTTGTTTAAAATCATCAAATCAAAGGATGTAAGTTTATTTACCCTAACATCATCTTTTATTAACTCAGTAGGATCTAGTGCAGTTACAGTTTTTACAGTCATTGTCTTTTCGATATTTGTCCTACTTTACAAAGATATGCTTGCTCTTCATGGCAACAAAATTTTGTATGCATTTTTTAAAGAAGATACGGGAGATTATATAAATAGAGTTTTTAGTATTTCCTACCACACTTTTAAGGATTATCTATTTTCTAGGTTAATTGCAGTGGCAATGCTTATAATTCTAACATATATTGGCATGCTAATATTTAGAATACCAAATGCGCCGATGATTTCTATTTTGGTTGGTCTTAGTGATTTGATACCGATTTTTGGACCGATTTTTGGAGCTGGAATTTCTGCAGTTTTAATTTTTATAGAATCACCATTTAAGGCCCTAGTTTTTCTAATTTATGATATAATAATTCAACAAGTACAAGAAAATGTAATTTATCCAGCAATAGCAAATGCTCAAGTAGGTCTTCCAGCAGTTTGGGTATTGGCAAGCGTAACAATTGGAGGTTCATTATTTGGAATAATTGGAATGCTTGTTAGTATTCCAGTTGCATCGGTCTTATACACCCTTGCTCATGAAAAAATTGATGCTAGATTAATCAAAAAAGGATATACTATGGAAGATATTATCAATAAAAAGAAAAAGGATTTTCATAAGGAACCTGCTGATGAAATTGATTAATAGTGAAGTTGGTAAATTTTTGCCGATAAAAACTGATAGAGGAATATATTATGGAGGCTTTCAAAATTCCCTTGCAGATATGGGAGTTTCAAAGTTTTATAGGGATAGATCCTGTGTTGTTACGGCTTTTACCAACGCATATTTATATATGTATGAAAAAAACAAAATATTTAGCTTAGAAGAATACAATGATTTTCACTATGATTTTTATAAAAAACTCACCCCTCACATAAATGGAGTTCCTACAGTCATTTCTTTGGATAGAAGAGTTAACAAAATTAGACTTGAAAGAAATTTGCTTTTAAAAAGTCATATAAAAGAAGAAATGATAAATAAAGCCCCTCTTTGTGAAAAGATTGATTTTATAAACGATGCTTTGGCAAAAGACCTACCAGTAATATTAATAAATTGGATAAGCAACGACATAAAAGTTATGAACCACCATGGAGTTGTAATTACTGAATTAAATGATATGGGCGATTACCATGAACTTGTAATTTCTAGTTGGGGAAGGCTTTATAGGATAAATTTTAACGAATTTGACAAGCAATTTAGGACTTACACTGGTCTTATATATTTTGAGAGATAAAACTATGCAAGTGAAATTTATGAAAGTTGAGGTATTTATTCCCTTAGCTAACAAGGAAAAATTAATTGACGCCCTAACAAACTGTGGAATTTTAAAATACGAAAATTACGACAGAGTCTACAGTCAAACAAAAGTTCTCGGTCATTTTATACCTTTGGAAAATGCAAATCCATTTATAGGAGAAAAAAAAGAAGAAAGTCAAGTTGAAGAAGTTAAACTTGAATTTAGAATAAAATCTAAAGATAAAGAAAAAGTCTTTAAAATAATAAAAGAAAACCACCCCTATGAAATTCCTGTCATAAATTTTATAGGGCTATTGTAAGGAGTAAGAAATGGCGATAAAACAAGAAAGACTAAAAAGATCAAATGGAGTTATTATTCCTATATTTTCTATTCCTTCACCCTACGGAATAGGAACTTTTGGCAAAGATGCTTACAAGGTAGTTGATTTTATTTCAGCTGCTTCAATAAAATATTGGCAAATTTTACCCCTAGGGCAAACTTCCTATGGAGATAGCCCTTATCAATCTTTCTCATCTTTTGCAGGTAACCCATATTTTGTAGACTTGGATTTACTAATTGAAGATGGGCTCTTGGAAAAAGAAGATTTGGAATCGCTAAATTTTGGCGATCATGAAAGATATGTGGATTATGCCATCCAATATAATTTAAGATATAGAATCTTAGAAAAGGCTTATCTAAATTCAAAAGGTAAATTAGATAAAGAAATAAAAGAATTTAGAAAAAAAGAAGCCTTTTGGATAGAAGATTATGCTCTATTTATGGCAATCAAAAAAGATAAACTTGACATAAGCTGGGTAGAATGGGAACAACCTCTAAGAGATAGGGATCATAAAGCCCTAGAAGAATTTAGAAAAAAACACAAAGAAGATATTAATTTTTATGTATTTATCCAATATGAATTCTTCAAACAATGGGAAGAACTAAAAGAATACACCAACAGAAGAAATATTGAAATCATAGGAGATTTGCCAATTTATGTGGCCTACGATTCTTCTGATGCATGGGTAAATTCTGAAATATTACAAATTGACCCAAAAGATAAAAAACCACTAATAGTTGGAGGAGCTCCACCAGATGCATATTCTGAAGATGGTCAACTTTGGGGCAATCCTTGCTACGATTGGGATAAGATGAAAAAAAATTCATTTGATTTTTGGATAAAAAGAATAGAAATGGCTTTTAGAACTTACGATCTTCTTCGTTTAGACCATTTTAGAGGTTTTGAAAAATATTACGCAATTCCAGCAACAGATGAAAATGCAAAATTCGGTAAGTGGGAAGAAGCTTACGGTTATGATCTTTTTGACCTAATAAAAGAAAATTTCCCAGATAACAAATTTATAGCTGAAGATTTAGGCTATATCACCAAAGAAGTCAACGATCTAAAAGATCACTACGCTATGCCAGGGATGAATGTAATTCAATTTGCCTTTGGAGAAAATTTTGATAGTGATTATCTACCACACAACTATAAAAGAAATTCCATAGTTTATTCTTCAACTCACGATTCTTCGACTCTAAAAGGTTGGATTGACGAGATGGATGAGGAAGAGCTAGATTTAATTGAAAGATACTTTGACTTAGACGAAGATGATAATTATTCCTGGAAAATCATTAGAAATTTGATGGCATCAGTTTCTGATGTAGCAATTTTTGAAATCCAAGATTTCTTGGAATTTGATAATACTTCACAAATCAATAGGCCTGGAACTTTAGGCGATAATTGGAAATGGAGAGCAAAAAAAGAAGATTTTACAGAAGAATTGGCATCAAAAATAAAAGAAATGTCAAAATTGTATGGGAGGTACAATGGATAAGAATCAGAAAGATAAATTTGTAGAAGATTATATAGAAAATCTGCAAAGAATAACACTAAAAAGTTTTGATGAAACGAGCGAAAAAGACAAATATGATGCACTTTGCGATACAATCATGCAAAGAATCAACAGAGAATGGAGACTATCAAAATCTAAGTCCAGATATGAAAGATCAGCTTACTATTTCTCAGCTGAATTTTTAATAGGAAGATCTTTAGGCAACAATTTAATAAATCTTGGAATTTATGATGAAGTTAAAGAATTACTTAATTCCATAGGAATTGACTTTGAGGCCATTGAAGACTATGAAGATGATGCAGCACTAGGAAATGGTGGTTTAGGAAGACTTGCCGCTTGCTTTATGGACTCAGCAGCAACTCAAAATATTAATATGTACGGCTATGGAGTTCGCTATAGAGAAGGCCTATTTAAGCAGTCTTTTGAAAATGGTTTCCAAAAAGAAGAAGGGGATAGCTGGCTAAAAGATGGAGATGAGTGGTCAATAAGAGTTGACTCTGATTCAAAAATAGTAAACTTTAGAGATCAACAAGTTAAAGCTGTTCCTTACGATATGCCTGTAGTTGGCTTAGAAAATGGCAAAGTTAATACTCTTCGCCTATGGCAAAGTGAACCTTTTGAAGAATTTCAATTTGATAAATTTAATAATTTTGAATACGATGCAGCAGTTGAAGAAAAAAATAGAGCTGAAGATATAACAAGAGTTCTATATCCAAATGATATTCAAAGAGCTGGAAGATTATTAAGACTAAAACAACAATATTTCTTTGTTTCAGCTTCTATCCAGGACTTAGTAGCAAAATACAAGAGATATTTTTCAGATGATATGCGCTTTGAAAACTTCCACAAATACCATGTAATTCAACTAAACGACACTCACCCTAATATCGCAATAGCAGAATTAATAAGAGTTTTAGTAGATGAAAATGGTCTTAACTTTAATGAAGCCTTAGAAATTTCTAAAAAAGTTTTTGCCTTTACCAACCATACTGTCTTACAAGAAGCTATCGAAAAATGGCCTATTGACATAGTTAGCGAAGTTTCTCCAAGATGTTTGGAAATTATCTATCAAATCAACAATTCACTAATAAAGGAATTTAAAGAAAAAGGCATGAATGAATCTGACATCAATCCTTATAGAATTGTTATAGATAATCAAGTTCACATGGCAAATTTAGCAATTTACGTTGGATTTTCCATAAATGGAGTAGCAGAGCTTCATACACAAATCCTTAAAGATGACACCTTTAAACACTGGTATAAAATATATCCTTACAAATTTAACAACAAGACAAATGGAATTACACCAAGAAGATGGCTACTATATTCAAATAGGGATCTAGCTAACTTTATAAGCAAAAAACTTGGAAGTGATGATTGGAAATATCATCTTGAAAAATTAAAGGGCTTAGAAAAATATGCTGATGACAAAGAAACTTTAGAAGAGCTTTGGCAAATCAAACAAAAAAATAAAAACAAACTTGCAAAATATATTTTGGATAATGAGGGTATAAAAATCAATCCAAATTCTATATTTGACATACAAGTAAAAAGAATTCACGAATACAAACGCCAACATCTTAACATCCTCCATATAATTTATCTTTACCATAAGCTAAAAGAAAATCCTGATATGGACTTTTATCCAACAACCTTCATCTTTGGTGGTAAAGCTGCTCCTGGATATTTTAGGGCAAAGGCTTTTATAAAACTTGCCAACGAAGTTGCAAGAGTTGTAAACAATGATCCAGATGTAAATGAAAAAATGAAAGTTGTATTTGTAGAAAACTTTAGAGTTTCCTATGGAGAAAAAATCTATCCAGCAGCTGATGTATCAGAGCAAATCTCCACAGCTGGCAAAGAAGCAAGTGGAACTGGTAATATGAAATTTATGCTAAATGGAGCCTTGACACTTGGAACTTATGATGGAGCAAATATAGAAATATTTGAAAAAGCTGGCGAAGAAAATAATTATAGATTTGGAAGAACTGTAGAGGAATTAAATGCGATTGAAAAAACTTATAATCCTTTAAAACTTTACCAAACAGATCCTAATTTAAAAAATGCCATCGATGCACTAGTAAATGGAGAGCTTTGTGATAATAACTCATTTATGTTCTTAGATATATATAATGAACTTATCAACCCACAAGATTCTTCTCGTGCTGATAGATACTATGTTTTAGAAGATTTTGAGTCTTATAGGAAAACCCAAGAAGAAATAAATTACGATTACAGAGATAAGTTAACTTGGTCTAAAAAATGCTTAATCAATATCGCCAACGCTGGATTCTTCTCATCAGATAGAACAATTATTGATTATGCAGATGAAATTTGGAAGATAGATTCTCCTTCTTACAAAGAATATAAATAAAGCTAATGAATAAAGAAGTAATTTTGGGCATATTAATTCCTTTCATCGGAACAACTTTAGGTGCTGCTTGTGTTTTTTTCATGAAAGATGAAATTAACCCAAAAGTTCAAAAAGCCTTGTCAGGTTTTGCAGCAGGAGTTATGGTTGCAGCAAGCATTTGGTCACTTTTGATACCTGCCATGGAAATGGTAGATGAGAAAATGGGCAGAATGTCTTGGATTCCAGCTGCGATTGGATTTTTGATAGGTATATTTTTCCTATTATTTTTAGATAGTGCAATACCTCACCAACACATAGATTCCGATAAACCTGAAGGTTTAAAAAATGAAAGTTTGAGAAGAACTACCATGATGGTTTTAGCTGTGGTAATCCACAACATACCAGAAGGGATGGCAGTTGGAGTTTCCTTTGCGGGAGTTATTTATGGCCATGGCAAGATAACCATGACCCAAGCTTTGGTTTTAGCTATAGGAATTGCCATACAAAATTTCCCAGAAGGAGCTATAATTTCTATGCCATTAAAAACCGTAGGAACTAGCAAAAATAAAGCGTTCTGGGCAGGTGTTGGCTCTGGAGCAGTTGAACCAATAGCTGCGGTTATAACAATTTTGCTATCACAAATAATGATTCCAATATTACCATATTTATTGGCCTTTGCTGCAGGTGCTATGTTTTATGTAGTTGTTGAAGAACTAATCCCAGAAGCAACAGGCGAAGGCGAAAGCCATACCAATGTAGGAACTTTAGGTTCTGCCGCAGGTTTTGTAATAATGATGATCTTAGATGTAATGCTAGGCTAAAATATTTTGCACTCACTTTTTTGTGAGTGCTTTTTTATTATATTTACTATCATTTAGCCTTAAAAAATAGTAATATATTAGTAGAGCATAAAAAGGGGAAACATATGAATTATCTATCAAATTTTATGAATTCAATATCATTAATAAGAGTGACAGATATTATAGATATAGCGATAATATCCTTTGCAGTCTACAAATTATTTTCACTTTTAAGAAATACAAGAGCTGAGCAAGTATTAAATGGACTTATAATTGTATTATTATTTGCATCCTTGGCCGATATTTTAAACCTAAATACAGTTGGCTGGGTAATGAACCAATTTTTGACAGTAGCACTTGTATTTATCATAGTTGTATTTCAACCTGAGCTTAGATCTGCCCTAGAGAGAATAGGAAGAGGTAAGTCAATTCTAACAGGCGAAAGAGCAAAAAGAAGCGAGAAAACCATAAACGAACTTGTAAATGCAGCAAGCTCCCTATCAAGACAAAAAATAGGCGCTTTGGTTGTTTTGCAAAGAGAAGTTGGACTAAATGACATAGTAGAAAGTGGAACAGAGCTTCATGCAGATGTTTCAAGTGAGCTTTTGATAAATATTTTTATTCCAAATACTCCCTTACACGATGGAGCTGTAATAATAAGTGATAATCAAATTATAGCCGCAGCTTGTTACTTGCCTTTATCAAATTCTAACACAATCTCAAAAGAATTAGGAACAAGACACAGAGCTGCTGTTGGAATATCTGAAAGATCAGATTCCATAGTATTAGTCGTTTCAGAAGAAACAGGCAATATTTCAGTTATTGAAGCTGGAAGAATTGACAGATACTTTGATAGCGAGTCGCTAAGTCTTAGACTTAAAAAAGATTTAACATTTGAACCGATTAATGATAATAAAGAAGGCGAAAATGATGAAAAATAACGATAATAAACTAAAAATCCTATCAGTAATTGTGGCAATATTTATGTGGACTTTTGTAATAAATTCCACAAATCCAACTGTCAACAAAGTCTTTAGATCAATTCCAGTTGTAATTAAAAACCAAGAAAATTTGGAAAAATCCGGCTATGTAATAGTTGGAGGAGATCAAAGCTTCACAACAACCGTAAAATTAAAAGGTTCAAGAGAAAAAATTATAGGACTAAAAGCAGAAAATATTTACGCATCAGTAGATATTTCTGACCTAAGAGAAGGAATCCAATCTTTGTCTATAAAAGTTGACACCCCATCAGGTGTAAGTGTTGAAAATAGTGATCCAAACCAAATTAACTTAAATATACAAAAGCTAATAACAAAAAAATTGCCAGTAAATCTAACAATAAATGACAACATAAAAGATGGAAGAATTGTCGAAGTAAACGACCTAAAACCTAAAGAAATAACGGTAAAAGGCCCTGCAAGCCTTATAAACAAGGTCGATAGGTGCGAAGTGAAAGTAGATGATCTTAATCTCTTAGATGGAAAAGTTCATAATCTTAACTTGCAAGTTGTAGACAGGTCTGGAAATCCTATAGGAGATGTCAAAAAATCAGATGAAGATGTAAATATTTCCTTTAAAGTTTATGAAACCAAGAAAGTAAAAATAAAATTGAATACCTTTGGTGATGTAAATAACTTATATGAGGAAGTTTCAAGAACCGTTAATCCAGAAAGCATTGTAATAAAAGCACCTGAATCAGTGATAAAAGAAACTGAGGAAATATTAACCAAACCTTTAAATATCAATGGTCTAAGATACAATGCTTCAGGGGAAGTTGAACTTGACTTACCAGAATCAGTAGAAATTTATAATGGAGAAAACAAGGTAAACTACAAAATAGAAATGAGAAAAATCCCAATTCCTAAAGAAGATGAAAATGATAAGCAATGATGAAATCTTAACATTACTAGAAGAAAAAGGCTATAAATCCTATCTTGTAGGAGGTTGTCTTAGGGATAGTCTACTAAATAAAGAAAGTCATGACGTAGACATATCAACCCAAGCTTTGCCAGATGAAATTCTTGAAGTATTTAAGGATTATAAAACTGTTGATATAGGCAAAAAATTTGGGACTATAAAAGTTATCTACGATGATTTTGAGTATGAAATTACCACAATGCGCAAGGAATCTTCTTATAATGATAAAAGACATCCAGATAAAGTAGATTTTACAAAAGATATAGTAGAAGATCTTAAAAGACGAGATTTTACCATAAATGCCATGGCAAAAAGAAAGGGCAAAATTATCGATCCTTTTGATGGCAAAAACGACCTAGAAACAAAAACAATAAGAGCTGTGGGAGATCCTGTTGCTAGGATAAATGAAGATTTATTAAGATCGCTAAGAGCAGTAAGATTTGCCACAAGCCTTGATTTTCAAATAGAAGAAAATTTAAAAAAAGCCATAAAAAACAAGGCGAGTTCTATCAATGAAATTTCAAAAGAGCGAATAAGAGAAGAAATAAATAAAATCCTTCTTTCAAAAAAACCCTCAAGAGGCATTAGGCTATTAGATGAGCTGGGACTTTTAGAATTTATCTTTCCAGAAGTTTTTAGGACTAAAGGCTTTAACCAACATTCAACTTTTCACAAAGACGATGTTTATAATCATAGCCTCAATGTTTTGGATAAGACCAAGGCCAATCTAAATATTAGAATGGCAGCTCTTTACCATGATGTTGGAAAAATCGATACATTTTTCTTAGATGAAAATGGCGAGGGGAGATTTTTTGGTCACCAAAAAGTTTCGGAAAATTTGCTAAGAGAAAGGCTTAAAATTCTTAAATACTCCAACAAATTCATAGAAGATACGACAATTTTAGTAAGGCGTCATATGGATAATTCCAATACTTACACCAAAAAATCTGTTAGAAAACTTCTAAGAAATCTAGGAGAGGAAAATTTGCTTAATTTATTTGATTTACAAAAAGCAGATGTTTTAAGCACAACTTTTGATGATATTTCCAATATAGACTTGGGATTAAAAATTTTAGAAGAAGTAAAAAACGATAAAATTCCAAAAAATAGAAGCGAAATTGCCATAAATGGCAAGGATTTAATCCTTCTAGGTTACAAAGAGGGAGTGGAGTTAGGAAATAAATTAAAAGAGATAGAAAATTTAATTTATGATGAAAAATTAAAAAATAATAAAGATGATATTATAAAATATATTAAAGAAAATAGGTAAAATATTGATAGATAAATATTTTAGAGTATATTAGAAAAATGAGTAGCTATCAAGCAGGAGGAATAAATGACAGAATTAAAATCTCATGAAAATAATTTAGCAAAATTTGAATTTGAAGTAGCTTATGATGAATTTGAAAAGGCTATAAATAAAGTTTATAACAAAAATAAGAATAGATATAGACTAGATGGATTTAGAAAAGGCCACGTACCAAGAAGAATTTTAGAAAAAATGTACGGACCTGAAATCTTTTATGATGAAGCAATCCAAATAGTATTTCCAGAGCCTTACCAAAAAGCAGTTGAAGAATTAGGCTTAGAAGTAATTGACCAACCAAATGTAGATCTTGATGATATAGAAAAAGGAAAAGACATTACTTTTAAAGTAGATGTTGAAACTAAACCTCATCCAGTTTTAGGCGATTACGATAAAATGATTATCGAAGAAGTTGACGCAAATGTAACAGATGAAGATATAGATAATCGTCTAAAGAAAGAACAAGAAGAAAATGCTAGAATCGTCCCAGTTGAAGATAGAGAAGCAAAAATGGGAGATACAGTAAATATTGATTTTGATGGTTTCCTTGATGGGGAAAGATTTGAAGGTGGAAAAGCTGAAGATTATGATCTAGAATTAGGATCAAACACTTTCATAAAAGGCTTTGAAGATCAAGTTGTAGGTCACAAAAAAGGCGACAAATTTGATGTTAATGTAACATTCCCTAAAGATTATCAAGCAAAAGAATTCCAAGGCAAAGATGCAAAATTTGAAGTAGAAATCAACTCAATTACAGAAAAAGAACTTCCTGAAATTGACGATGAATTTGCTATGGATATTTCAGAATTTGAAACTCTTGATGAACTAAAAAATGATTTAAGAGAAAAAATAAAAGAAGAAAAAGAAAACAATAGAACAAATATTATGCAAAATCAAGCAGTTGATGCTTTGGTAAAATTAAGTGAAGTTTCAGCACCAGAATCAATGATTAGAAATGAAATTGATATTGAAATGCAAAATCTTGACCAAAGACTTCAACAAATGGGTATTTCTCTAAGCCAATATATTGAAATGACTAAGATGGATATAAACCAAATTAGAAGTCAATATAGAAATTCTGCTATTGCAAAAGTAAAAGCAAACTTAGTTATAGATGAAGTTGCCCTAAAAGAAGGCTTTGATGCAACAGATGAAGAAATTGAAGAAGAAATCAACGAGTCAGCTAAAATGTATGGTGTTGACGATATCGAAAAATTCAAAGAAATCTTTAGAAAGAACGTATCAAACGATACAGTAAAAGAAAATATTAAAAGACGTAAAGCAGTTGAATTTTTAGTAGAAAAAGCAAAAGCTTTGCCTCATGAAGAATATCATAAGGCTGTTGCTGAAAATGACGATCACAAAGAAGAATCTAAAGAAGAAAGCGAAGAAAAGTAGATATCAAACTCCATTATAAATTTAAAGGAGATTTGTATGAATACTAGAAATTATTTAGTTCCAACAGTTGTTGAGCAAACTAATAGAGGCGAAAGAGCCTATGATATATATTCAAGACTTTTAAAAGATAGGATAATTTTCCTATCTGGCGAAGTCAACGATCAAATGAGTGATATAATCATAGCTCAATTGTTATTTTTGGAAAGTGAAGATCCAGATAAGGACATACAATTTTATATAAACTCACCAGGAGGAGTTGTAACAAGTGGGCTTGCCATATATGATACTATGAACTATATCAAGCCAGATGTTTCAACGATTTGTATAGGCCAAGCTGCAAGCATGGGCGCTGTACTTTTATCCTCAGGTGCAAAAGGCAAAAGATTTTCTTTGCCAAATTCTAACATAATGATCCATCAACCATCAGGTGGAGCTCAAGGTCAAGCTTCTGATATTGTAATCCAAGCTGAGCAAATCATTAAGATTAAAGATAGATTAAATAAAATTTTGGCAGCTAATACTGGTCAAACTCTTAAAAAAATCGAAAAAGATACAGATAGAGATTTTTCCATGACAGCAAGCGAAGCTTTAGAATATGGTTTGATTGACAAAGTTATAGAAAGTAAGTAGATAATGGCAAATTTAGAATCTGATGATATGAGATGCTCTTTTTGTGGTAAAGATAGCTCGCAAGTAGAAAGATTAATTGCAGGACCAGATGTATACATTTGCAACGAATGTGTCGCCTTATGCCAGCAAATAATTGATTTTGATAGCAAAGAAAATCCCGAAGATGATTTTACAGAAATCGATCTATCTACACCAGTAGAGATAAATGAATTTCTAAATGAATATGTTATAGGTCAAGAAGAAGCCAAAAAAATCTTAGCTGTAGCTGTTTATAACCACTATAAGAGAATAAATTCTAATAAAACTAACGATGATGTTGAGCTTAACAAGTCAAATATTCTTATGCTTGGCCCAACTGGTTCTGGAAAAACACTACTTGCCCAAACACTTGCTAGAAAGCTAAATGTTCCTTTTGCCATTGCAGATGCGACAAGCCTTACAGAAGCAGGTTATGTAGGAGAAGATGTTGAAAATATTATCTTAAAGCTCATACAAGCTGCTGATTATGATATTGACTTGGCTGAGCATGGAATAATTTATGTAGATGAGATCGATAAAATCACTAGAAAAAGTGAAAATCCATCCATAACTCGTGATGTATCTGGTGAGGGAGTTCAACAAGCTTTATTAAAGCTAATTGAAGGAACTGAAGCTAATGTTCCTCCACAAGGAGGCAGAAAGCATCCAAGCCAAGAATATATTAGAGTTGATACTACAAATATTTTATTTATCCTAGGTGGAGCTTTTGATGGAATTGAAGATATAATCAACAGAAGACAAGCTCAAAAAACCATAGGTTTTGGAGCTGATATAAAACCAGCCGACCATAAGGCAGATCTATCCGATGTAAATACCGAAGATTTGCTAAAATATGGTCTGATTCCAGAATTTGTAGGAAGAGTTCCAATTATTGTAACCTTAGATAGTTTAGACGAAAATGCACTAGTTAGAATCCTAAAAGAGCCGAAAAATTCACTTGTTAAACAGTACAAGAAAATGCTTGAATTAGATGATGTCAAGCTAACTTTTGAAGATGATGCCCTAAAGGCTATAGCTGATAAGGCCATAAAACAAAAGACTGGCGCTCGTGGACTTAGGACTATACTTGAAGATTTACTATTAGATGTGATGTATGAAATCCCATCCAAAACCGATATAAAAGAAGTTGTAGTAACAAAAGAATCTATTGACGATAAGAGTAAACTAAAATATAAGAAAAGATAAGATAAGGGGATGGTTGCCATTCCCTTTTTTGAAAGAGAAATAATAATGAATGATGTTTATAAAATAAGTAAAAGTGAATATCCTCTTATCCCTCTTAGGGGATTATGGGCCTTTCCTAACACCATCCTAAATTTTGATTGTGCAAGATCTATATCAAAAAAAGCTATCGAAGATGCAAATTTACGAAACACTGATGTTTTTCTTGTAAATCAAAAAAATATTTTTGACGAAAATCCAAATTCAGATAGCCTTTATGATTATGGAATGGTCGTTAGCATTAAGGAATCCTTTAATCTTCCAAATGGCGATATAAGAGTTTATGTAAGTGCAAAAGCAATTGGAAAAATCGAAGAAGTTAGGATAGCAGAAGGTTTTTACAAGGCCAAAGTCAGCCAATATGAATATATCGAAGAAAATGAAGAAATAACAGCAAAAAAAGAAGCTTTGAGAAAATTATTGATAGATGATTTTAAAAAATATGTCGAACTTGATGGAAATGTTTACGATGAATCAGTATTTTCCATAGGAGAAGTGACAAATCTTCATAAACTTGCCGATATAATTATCTATCATTTGGATCTAAAAGCCAATGAATATTACGATTTGCTAAAAGAACTTGATAGTGAAAAAAGATTAACTCTTCTTCACCAAATTCTTTGCAAAGAAATTGACCTAAAAAATCTAAGCATTGAAATTGACCAGGAAGTCCAAGATAATATCAACCAATCCCAAAAAGAATACTATCTTAGAGAGAAAATCGATGTAATAAAAAAAGAACTCAACGAAACAACTGGTGAATTCGAAAGCGAAACAGACGAATTAAGGGCAAAAATTGAAAAGCTAAAAATAGACAAAGACAGCAAGAAATCCCTATTCAAAGATCTTTCAAGACTAGAATCCATACCTGAAATGAGTCCTGATTATGGAGTTATAAGCGCCTATTTAGAATTTGCGGCAAATCTTCCTTGGAGCAAAAAATCAAAAGATTTATTAGATATAAGAAGAGCTGAACAAATCCTAAACGAAGATCATTATGGCCTTGATGAGGTCAAAGAAAGAATTCTAGAATCAATAGCAGTAAGAATCAAAAATAAAAACAACCAAGGATCTGTAATTTGTTTAGTTGGCCCTCCAGGAGTTGGAAAAACTTCAATAGCCAAATCTATAGCTCGTGCCTTAAATAGGAAATTTGTAACCATGAGATTGGGTGGAGTAACTGATGAAAGCGAGATAAGAGGCCACAGGAGAACTTACGTTGGAGCAATGGCTGGAAGAATCCTTACAAATATCAACAGAGCTGGAGTTAATAATCCTGTATTTTTGCTAGATGAACTTGATAAATTAGGCTCAGACTTTAAGGGAGATCCTTCATCAGCCTTATTAGAAGTTCTAGATCCTGAACAAAATGACAAATTCATAGATAGGTATCTTGATATTGCCTTTGATTTATCCGATGTATTTTTCATAACTACAGCCAATGACCCAAACGAAATTCCTGATCCGCTTTACGATAGGCTAGAGATAATAGAGATTTCTGGTTACACCATGAGCGAAAAAGAAAATATTGCTAGAAAATATTTGATAGGCAAAGAATTAGAAAAAAATGGATTAAATGAAAAAGAACTTTCAATTTCTGACAAAGTTATAGAAACAATTATCAAAAATTACACCAGAGAAGCTGGCGTTAGAGAATTGGAACGTCTTATAGATAAAATTTGCAGACGTGCAGTAAAGGAAATCCTAAAGGGCAAAAAATCTGTCAAAGTCACCATGGCAAATTATGAAAAATATTTAGGCAGAGAGAGATTTTTTGACGACCATATTTCAACCGTTGATAAAGTTGGAGTTGCAAATGGACTTGCTTGGACATCTGTGGGTGGAACTATGCTAACCATTGAGGCAAATGTCATGGATGGCAAGGGAAATGTGGAATTTACAGGATCTCTTGGAGATGTAATGAAAGAATCAGGTCAAGCTGCAATGACTTATATAAGATCAAATGCAAGAGACTTAGGAATTCATGGCAAATTTTACGAAAATAAAGATATCCACGTTCATGTGCCAGAAGGAGCTACACCAAAAGATGGTCCATCTGCAGGAATAACTATGACAACTGCCATGGTTTCTTCCCTAACAGGCAAAAAAGTTAGAAAAGATATAGCTATGACTGGTGAAGTTACAATAACTGGAGATGTTTTGCCAATTGGTGGCCTAAAGGAAAAAGCTCTTGCAGCTTACGCCTATGGTATAAGAGATGTAATAATTCCAGAAAAAAATAAAAAAGACACCTTAGATATACCAAAAGAAATTAGAGATAAGATTAATTTCATAGAAGTTTCCAATGTTTCCCAAGTTTTGGATAGGGCTTTGATATGAAATTTAAGGAAATAAAACTTCAACAAGTGGCAGGTTTTAAATCTCAATGGCCCAAAGATGAGCTTTGTGAGATAGCCTTTGTTGGCAGATCTAATGTTGGCAAATCAACCTTTATAAACACTTTTTTAAATAGAAAAAATCTTGCAAAAACTTCATCAAAGCCTGGCAAAACTAGGACAATTAATTTTTATAATATAGATAATAAATTTAGACTTGTCGATTTGCCTGGTTATGGTTATGCTAAAGTTAGCAAGGCTGAAAAAGACAAATGGGATAAGCTGATAAACGAATATTTGCACCTTAGAGAAAATCTTAAAGAAGTATTTCTCTTGGTAGATATCAGACACGAGCCGACAGATCTTGATTTGCAAATGTATGAATGGATCATAGAATCTGGATTTACAGGCTTTATCATAGCCACGAAATACGATAAAATTTCAAAGGGAAACTTGCAAAAACACAAAAATCAAATAATGAAAAAGTTAAATATTGAAGATGACGGTCTGATTTTTGTTTATAGCTCTGAAACAGGTCACAATATAGATGTAATAAACGAGCAAGTTGAAGTAATAGTAAATAGTTAGATAAGAGTAAAATTGTAGTTTAGAAAAGGAGAATTAATGAAATATAAGTTAGTAATATTTGATATGGACGGACTAATGTTAGATACAGAAATAATCTATCATAAGTCTTGGGAAAGCCTTGATGGTAAATATGATTTAACTTTTGATGATGAATTAAGGTCAAAAGTCTCTGGACTAAATGAAAGCACAATAAGAAAAGTTTTAAAAAAATACCTAGGTTCTGAAGAAAAAGTCCTAGAATTAAGAAAAGATTTAGAAATTTACAGAGATAATTGGCTAAAAACTTACGATGAAAGCATAAAAAAAGAAGGCTTAGATGAATTATTAGAATTCCTAAGAGAAAATAATATTAGAGCCTGCATAGCTTCATCAAATGATAGAGATAAGATTGAATATCTAATTGATAAAGAAAATATTTCCGATTATTTTGAATTTATAATCTCTGGAGAAGATGTAAAAAATAGTAAGCCAGATCCAGAAATTTTCATCAAGGCAGCCCAAAAAGCAGGAGTTTCCAAAGATCAAGCTTTGATATTAGAAGATTCCTACAATGGTTATCTAGCTTGCCAAAAATCTTTGATGGATTATTATATAATCCACGATTCAAGTTTTGAAAAATCATTTGAAGCAAATAGAGAATTAGAAAATCTAGCTAAAGTAATTGATAAAATAAAATAATTTTAAAACCCACTTTTAGATTTTTTCCTAAAAGTGGGTTTTTTAAATCTTCTAAAGTATTCCTAATAAGGATAAAATTAGTGCTAATACGAAAGTTACAACTATTAGCATGATTGGACTAACGTGTTTTTTCCTTAGGAAATAGAATAATAAGAAAGTATATCCTATTGGCAAAATATTTGGCATAATTTTATCTAGTAAATCAGTTTGAATACTTACTGTATTGCCTGCAGCTGTTTGTATGGTTGCTAGAACATCTATATTGATGTATGAAGCAATTAATGCTCCAATTACTGTCATACCAAGAATTGTTGCAGCTTTTGATATAAGGGCAGATTCTTCTGAAGAAAAATCTAAGGCGTTTATACCAAGCTTATATCCAGCTTTGGTTAGAGGAAATCTCAACAAGTAAACTAAGATATAAATTATGAAAAAGATTATAGGACCTGCTATATTCCCCTCAAGAGCAAGTGAAGCTGTAATACCAGCGACAATTGGCAATAAGGTAAACCATAACAAGGAATCGCCAATTCCTGCAAGTGGTCCGAAAAGTCCGACTCTAAGACCGTTTATTGTTTCTCTATTTTCTCCACTTTCATATAAAGATATAAGCATTCCCATTAGAAATCCAGCCAATACAGGGTGAGTGTTCATAAACTCAAGGTTATCGTTCATAGCAATAGAAAGGCCTTCTTTATCGTCCTTGTATATTTTTTCAAGAGCTGGTAACATTGCAAGTTCCCAACCACCTGCTTGCATTCTTTCGTAGTTGAATGCAGCTTGAAGTAGGGTAGATCTTAAGGCAAGATTTGATATATCTTTGTCTGTTAAAACTTTTTCTTTAACTTTATCATTATATTCCATTACTATAATCCTCCTTTTCATCTGTTAGAAAAACTTCTTTATTTGCATTTGCGTTATTTTTTTCTCTAAAGTAAGTTATCAAGGCAAATGAAGCACCAATTAGTGCTATTGGTAAAAGATTTGGAAATTCTATAAATGTTGCTAGAATAAAACCAATTACTAAATAAGGTAAATATTCTAATTTAAACATTATATTAAGTAGCATTGCAAAACCAACTGCTGGTAAAACCCCTCCAGCAACTTCTAAGCCGTGTGTTAACCATTCTGGCAAAGAATTTACTAAGTTTCTCATTAGATCTTGAGCAAGATAGGTAGATAAAAATACTACCAAAGCATAGGTTATAGCTACTATTATCATCGGTATAATTGCATATTTTCTAAAACTTTGTCCGTCTGCATTATCTGCAGCTTTTTCCAATTTTACATTGAAAAATGAAAATATAGAATAATAAAATAGCAAAATATATTGCATTAGGAAAGAAAATGGCAAGGCAAGACCTATTACTTCATTTTCGTTTTTGCCAGTGGTATAGGCAAGAACTGTTGCCATAATTCCAGCCATAACTGGGTTTGGTGGTTGTGTTCCTCCAGCGGGTGTAAGTCCTGCAAATGCAAGTTCTGTAAGACCTCCAGTTACTAGTCCTATTCTTACATCTCCTAAAATCAATCCTGTTAAGGTGGAAACTATAATAGGTCTAAAGATAAATAATCCCTCAAGCCAGAAGTCAATTCCTACTATAAAAGCCATTAAGGCTAATAAAATTCCTTGTAATAAAGATATTTGATTCATAATAACTCCTAAATTACTTGATACTGAGTTTTTAATTTGCCAGGGACATCTTGAATAAAAATATTAATCCCCTTATTGTATAAATAATTTAGGCAATCTATCTCGTAATCATCGGCGTAAACTTTTGTGCTTATTTGCTTTTTGCCTTCTGATTGGTGCATATTACCTACATTTAGGTCTTTAATTTCTACACCCTTATCTACCAAAGTCTTAACATCTTGTGGATTTTTGCAAATTAGAAAGATTTTTTGACTTGGAGCAGCCTTATCTATTATTGCAGCTGTTTTTTCAAGTGAGAAAAATCTAATGTCAAAACCTTGACTTTTTGCAATGACTGTCATTAGCTTTTGTTGAATTTTATCTTCTGCTACTTCATCATTTGCTACGATTACTAGATTGGCATTTAAGTTTTTTGTCCAAGTTACGCCTACTTGGCCATGAACTAATCTGTTGTCAATTCTAGTTAGAATAATATTGTTCATAATAGCCTCCTTATAGTCAATTATAGCATTGAGCTAAATATCATTCAAATATAAAAAATAGGATATATAACATACACTGATTTTATGCAATATATCCCAAATTTATACTTATTAATTTTCTTCAAAGACAATTTTACCCGGTTCAAGCTTAGCAATTCTTGCTAGAGAATAAACTGGTATGTCCATGTCTTCTATGATTTGTCTACCATTGGAGAAAGATTTTTCTATTACGATTCCACAACCAACTGGATTTGCGCCAGCTTGTCTTATAATTGCTATCATGCCCTTGGCTGCTTGTCCATTGGCAAGGAAATCATCGATCATTAGTATATTTTCACCCTCATTTATGAATTTTTTTGAAACTATAAGTTCATTCATAACTTGTTTGGTAAATGAATATACACTTGAATGGTAGATATTTTCATCGGTAGTTAAGGATTGTTTTTTTCTGGCAAAAACGCAATTTACCCCAAGTCTTTGGGCAGTTGCAAGAGCAGGGGCAATACCAGAAGATTCTACTGTTAGTATTTTATCTACATTTTTGTCCTTAAAATAATTTGCAAATTCTTCTCCGATTTTGTCAATTAATTCAACATCGATTTGGTGGTTTAAAAATGAATCGACTTTTAATATATCATTGCCAAGAACTATGCCTTCTTCTAAAATTTTATTTTCTAATGCTTTCATGCTTACTCCTTATAAATTTCTTCTACTTACATTAGATTATACTAGTTGTAGTAGAAAAACCATATATTCTTTACATTAATTTTATATCTTTCATTAGAATTAATAAATTAATCTTTTTTACACATCCTATTGATAATATGTACAAAATTTCGTACAATAAAACAAAAGGGGTGATTTTATGTTAGCTGTAAATTATAGCGAACTTAGAAATAATTTGAAAGATTATTGCGATAAAACCATTGATGATCTCGAAACTATTCTTGTTACAAGAAAAAATGACAGAAATGTTGTTATGATAAGTCTTGAAGAATATAATAATTTACTTGAAAATTCCTATATAATGAGTGATTCTGATTATTATAAAGACTTAATTCAAAGAGCAAAAGAAGTTGAAGAAGATAAAGTAATTCAAAAGGATCTTATCGAAGAATGAAAATAATGTTTCATGAGAAAGCCTTTGAGGAATATATGTATCGGCAGAAAAATGATAAGAAAACCTTAAAAAGACTTAATAATATTATTAGAGATGTTATGAGAAATCCTTATGAGGGTTTGGGAAAACCAGAAGCTTTAAGATATGAATTACAAGGCTATTGGTCAAGAAGAATTACTCTTGAAGATAGGTTGATTTATAAAGTTGAAAATGATAATTTAATAATTATTTCATGTGCTAAGCATTATGAATAGAGGGTATTAGGTTTTTGCTGATACTCTTTTTTTATCATTTTTATTACTTGCCATAGCTAACATATATTTATTATTTTCATTTAAGAGGAGTATATTAATTTTATGAATAATTTAGAATTTTGTAAAGATTTAATTAATTTTATTGATGCTAGTCCCTTAAATTATTTTGCAGTAAAAAATGCAGAGGAAATTTTAAAGGATCATGGTTTTGAAGAGCTAAAAGAAAACAAAAAATGGGAAATTAAGAAAGGTGGAAAATATTATGTTTCCCGCAACGGATCAGCTCTAATCGCCTTTACTATTTCATCTGATTTGACAAAGGGTTTTGATATTATTGGCTCTCACACTGATAGTCCAACTTTTAAAATCAAATCAAATCCAGAAATCAAAGATGAGGGATATTTGAAATTTAATATCGAGCCTTATGGAGGAATGATTTATACAACTTGGCTTGATAGAACTTTATCCCTTGCAGGAAAAGTTTCTTACAAAAAAGATGGTAAGATAAAAGAATCTTTAATAAATTTTGACAAAGATTTACTAACTATTCCTAATCCTGCCATTCACATGAATAGAGAAGCCAATAAGGGTTTTGAATTTAATCCACAAAATCATCTATATCCAATAGTAAAGACTATTACAGATGAATTTGAAGGTGGTTTTATTGAAAATTTAATCAAAGAAGAGTTATCAATAAAGGCATCTGACATACTTGATTACGATTTGGGACTTTATGATAGGCAAAAAGGAACTATTATCAACGATATGTACCAAATAGGTAGAATTGACAATCTTGGCTCTGTCCATGCATCTCTTATGGCACTTTGCCATGCGGATAATAAGAAAAATAATGTCCTAGTCTTAAATGATAATGAGGAAATAGGTTCACGCACAGCTGCTGGAGCTTTTTCACCTTTTTTGAAAGATACTCTTAGAAGAATTTGTTTTCTAAATTCTTTGGATGATGAAGATTTTTATATAGCTATGAATAATTCCTACCTCATTTCTGCTGACCAAGCACACGCAATTCATCCAAATTTCAAGGAATATTCTGATCCAACCAATAAAATCAAAATGAATGGCGGTTTGGTAATAAAAACTGCAGCAAATGGCGCTTATTCATCAAATGTAGAATCAAATCCTAGACTAATCGATCTTGCAAATTCAATTTCTTGTAAGATTCAAAAGTTTCATAATAGAAATGATAAACAAGGTGGTTCAACAATTGGACCAATTGCATCAAGCCTAATTGGCATCAAATCAATTGATGTAGGAGAGCCGATTCTTGCCATGCACTCAATTAGAGAACTTGGGGGCATAGATGATCATTTCGAGGCCTACAAAATTTATAAGGCATTTTACGAAGTTCGCTATTAGGAGGAAATTATGGCAGTAATGGAAATTTGTATAATACCAATTGGAAGCAAAGAAACTTCTGTAAGTAAGTATGTGGCAAGTGCTAGTAGAATTTTGAAAGATTATGATGTAAAGCACGATCTAAACCCAATGGGAACTGTAATTGAAGCAGACCCTGATAAGTGCTTTGAAATTGCAAGAAAAATGCAAGAAGAAGTTTTTAAGGCTGGTTCAGATAGGGTTTATACAGTAATAAAAATGGACGATAGAAGAGATAAAAATTACCACATGGAAGATAAGGTAAAATCAGTAAAAAGTAAATTATAAAAAAAAACAAAGGATTGTCAAAAATTGGCAATCCTTTTAAAATTATAAAATTTTCTAAAAACTATGAAAATAATGGAAGTAAGTATCTTGCTAAGAATACCAAAGCTAGAATGTAAACTAATGGTGATACTTCCTTGCCTTTTCCAGTTAAAAGTTTGATTCCAGCATAAGAAATCATTCCAAAAGAAATTCCTTCAGCAATTGAATATGTTATAGGCATCATCAAAATTGTCATGAAAGCTGGGAATGCTTCTGTAATATCTGAAAAATCAATATCAGCAACGGTTGTTAGCATGAATAATCCAACTACTACAAGTGCAGCTGATGTTGCTTGACTTGGAATAATTGAAAATAGTGGGAAGAAAAATGCTGCAATAGCAAAGCAAATTGCTGTTGTAAGCGTAGTAAGACCAGTTCTTCCGCCTTCTGCAACACCTGCAGATGATTCAACAAAAGTTGTAATAGTTGATGTACCAAGCAAAGCTCCAAATGTTGTTCCGATAGCATCAGATAGTAAAGCCTTAGATCCATCAGGTAAATTTCCATTTTCATCAAGCATATTAGCCTTAGTTGCAACTCCTGTCAATGTTCCAATAGTATCAAAAATATCTACAAACAAAAATGCAAACAAAACTGAGAACATTTCAAGAGAAAATACATTTGAGAAATCCAATTTAAAAGCAATTGGGCTTATTGATGGTGGTGCTGAAACAATTGCATTTCCATCAGGCAAATGACTTACTCCCAAAAATAAAGAAATAATTGTTGAAATAAGCATACCCCAAAGCAAAGCACCCTTAACTCCTCTTGCAGTCATTACAACCATAATAACTAAGCTTAAAAAGAATATAAAACCTTCCTTGCTAGCAAGAGTATTCAAAGAAAGTGAAACTTCACCAAGACCAACAATACCAGCGTTAAGCAAGCCAATAAGGGCAATAAATAAACCAATTCCAACAGAAACAGCTTTTTTAAGATTTATAGGAATTGAATTAAACAAAGCTTCCCTAAAACCTGTGAAAGATAAAAGTATAAAAATAAGTCCTTCAATAAATACCGCAGTCAAAGCAAATTGCCAAGGCTTACCCATTTGCATAACAACTGTGTAAGTGAAAAATGCATTAAGTCCCATACCAGCAGACAAAGCAAATGGCATATTAGCATAAAAAGCCATCATTAACATAGCAACAATAGAAGCTAAAATTGTAGCTGTAAACACTGCACCAGAATCCATACCAGCATCACCAAGAATACTAGGATTAACTGCAAGAATATAGCTCATGGTCATAAAAGTAGTAATACCAGCCATAATCTCGGTTTTTGTATCGGTACCGTGTTTTTTGAGTTTAAAAACTCTCTCATTAAACGTTTCCTTTTCCATCTAATCCTCCTTATTAAATGATACAAGGTCATTATACTAAATATTTACTATTTTTGCTAAGTAATAGTAAATTTATTGGAAGAAAATAAAAATTTCCAAATAAATATCTGATATAATGTGAATAGTTTTATTAGATTGGGAAAAATATAAGCTCTATGTAATATTTCTAGCTAAAATACGTCTTATAGGTTAGAGGGGGTGAATACTTTGATGGATGATAAGGAAATAATCAAATTATATTTTGATAGAGATGAAGCTGCAATCAAAGAAACAGACCTAAAATATAGACCCTATTGCTTTAGGATTTCTAACAATATTTTGGCTGATTTCCAAAGTGCAGAGGAATGTGTCAACGATACCTATCTTACGACTTGGAGGAGAATTCCGCCTCAAAATCCCAATGTTTTCAAATTATTTCTGGCAAAAATCACAAGGAATTTATCCCTTGATTGCTTTCGAAAAATCCATGCCGAAAAAAGGGGAGGAGGGCAAATGCCATTAATACTTGATGAGCTAGATGAAGCCATCCCAAGTGCCTATGATTTGGAAGAAGAGCTAATTTATAGGGACTTGTTAAGACTTCTAAATGACTTTATAAACAACTTATCTGACGAAGATAAAACAATTTTTCTAAAGCGTTACTTCTACGCTATGCCTATCAAGGAGATCGCCTCAAATTCAAATTACAAGTACAACAATCTTGTAACAAAGCTTCATAGGCTTAGAAAAAATCTAAAAGACAGCTTAGAAAGCGAGGAACTATTATGAAAAAGGAAAATAAGGAAAATAAAAATGCCGAGATACTTTTTAAGGCTATGGGCGATCTAGAAGAAGATACCTATAAATCAAGAGAGGGTCAAATCATTGAGCCGACTACCAAGGTCAAAAATAAAGCTTTTTCATGGAAAAAATTTGCTGCCCTTGCAGCATGTTTAGCCTTAGTCGTTGTTTCTGTTAGATTTTTGAAAGATAAGCTGCCAGGCTCTGATTCTAGACAAGAGTTGGGTCCATCCGAGGAAATAACAACTGATGAGTCTTGCCAATTTATGCAATACGAGGGGCCTATCCTACCGCTAATCCTAGGATCTGCCGATTACAAGGATGATATAGGGGCTGATCGTAAACTAACTTTTGATTTCTTTACTACAAACGCTGCAGATCAAAGCCCGAGAACAGCCTTGCTAACAGACCAATATCAGATAAAAAATACAGGACCTGCAAAGAAAATAAAACTCTTCTATCCTTTTGTATCAAGCGCTGATGACTTGGCCTATTCATACCCCAAAATTGACCAAGACGGGAAAGTTTTGCAGGCGAAATTGTCTTATGGCAAATATACAGGGGACTTTGTTTCTACAGAAAATGAAATAGATCCAGAAGAAACCCTCAACCTTAGGGATTATATGTCTTGGGAAGACTACCAAAAAACATTAAATGACGGGTCATATTTAAAAGACGCTCTAAACCAAGCCCCAGACACTAGGGATATTCCAGTAACAGTTTATAGCTTTACAAATAGCTACTGTGATGAAAGCCCTGAAGATGAAAATCCAACCCTAGTAGCAGGAATAGAAATTGATAGGGATAAGTCCAAGGTTCTAAGCCTAGGTTTTGACGGGTTTGGCAAATTTGATGATGGCAAAGAAGAATTTTACCAATATTCCATCCCAAAAGAGGGTGAAAACCCCTACCATAAAGATAAGCACTATTTAATTATCCTAGGCCAGGACACACCAAAAGTCACAATCGAAGCTCAAAGCACAGGAGGTTGGGACGGCTACGATGGCACATCAAGTAAGCTTAGAAATAATTTAAAAAATGCTGGAGCAGACCTAAAAAGAGAGGAAATGAGCTTAGATGAGGCTCTAGATTTGGCCCTTCCAATCCTATATGACAACTATAAGGGAAACCAAGAATCCAGACAAAGAAACTCTGCTTCCTGGAAAATTGAAAATCACAATATTCCATCATACACCTTATCCTACGAAGAATTCAAAGCTCTTTACATCAAAGAACTGTTTGAAACAGGTGCATTAAGCGAAAAACCAATGATGAGATACGAAGATGGCAATATAGACCTAATGGATGTAACAAACACCCAAAGAATTATCTTTGCTGAATTTGAAATCGAACTAGGAGAAAATCAAACAAGCCAAATAACTATAAGCTCTTACAAGCAAGGATCCTACGACTACTACGGTGAGAGAAATGAGCAAGGAGTATTTGGATACGATTTATTAAGTAAGATAGGTTCATCCATAGATTTGGATAAATTCGAAACAGAAATCATCGACTACGGCAAGTTAGACATAGTAGAAAGAAACTTTGCCTTTGATTTAGAAAAAAACATTAAGAGACTTAGCCTCTCCAAAGACCAAGACCACTACTATATGGAAGTAAGCGGTAAGAAATAAACGAAGCCATTTAATTGAAAAATCAGCCAATCTTAAAAGCACCTAAAATAAGGTGACCCCATAAAGTTGGATCTAATACCAGAGTTAGAACTAAACTAGCTCTGGTATTTCTTTAGCTTGAAATAGCCTTTTTTGTTATATTAATACCGACAAGTGTGTTTAAAATAATTTGAGTTTCTTTGTTTCATAAGTTACTACATCTCAGGATTTCCATCAGTGTCCCAGAGTTCGACTTAACAATAATCAAAATTAGGATAAAAACTTACGATAATACCAATAGTGGTTGGTGGATATCCATCTTTTTTCAACTAAAGTTTTGACTTTATCATATTCTTTAAATTTCTTTTTTAATATGATTGTGCGAATAAGCTCATTAAAACTTATTCGCACAAAATAATTTACGAGATTATTAAAATTGGGAAATGACTAATTATAGCCAATTCTCCTGTGAAAAGGATAGTAAAATAATAATCACACAGAATAATTTTACGCGAATAACTATTCGCGTGATTATTCGCGTAAAATTTATTTGATTATTTTGTATTCTCGTAAAATAAATATATAATATTAATAGAGGTATATATGAAAGAAACATCAAATCTAGAATTAAAAGAAAAATTTAGCAAATCTTTTCTTAAAACTGTCAGTGCCTTTGCAAATTATGAAGGTGGAGAGATAATATTTGGAATAAATGATGATGGAGAGCTTGTGGGATTAGAAAATCCTGATATCCTTGCTTTAAATATAGAAAATACTATAAATGATTCTATAAACCCAAATCCCACATATAGTCTAAAAATAAATGATAATTCAACTTTAACTTTGAAAGTAAAAGCAGGTAAGCATAAGCCATACTTTTATAATTCGAAAGCCTATATTAGACATGGGACATCGAGTATTGAAATGGACAATCTAGAGCTTCAAAGCCTCATATTAGAAAGTTCTAATAAATCGTATGATTCGCTAAAAAGTAATCAAAAAGAATTTACATTTGATTATCTAGAAAAAGAACTAAAAGAAGAACTGAATATAAATGAATTAAATCTAGATATCCTAAAAACATTAGAGCTATACAGTAATGAATATGATTATTATTCAATTGCTGGAGAATTGTTTTCTGACACTAATGATATGGTTGGAATTGATATAGCTAGGTTTGGCGAAGATATCAATACCATACTTGAAAGAAAAAATCTCAGTGGTCAATCAATTTTAAAACAGTTTGAAGATAGTCTAGCTATTTATAAAAGCAACTACCAATATGAAAAAATTGAAGGATCTAAACGTAACAGATATCAACAAATACCTGAAGATGCTTTTAGAGAAGCTGTTGCAAATGCTTTGGTTCATAGAAGATGGGATATTAAATCCAATATAAGAATTTCTATGTATGATGATAGGATAGAAATATCCTCACCTGGAGGGCTTCCAAAAACAATAACTGAAGAAGAGTATTTGAAAGGTGACCTATCTGTAATAATAAATCCAATTATTGCAAATTTATTCTTTAGATTAGATATTATCGAACAATTTGGTACCGGTATCAGAAGAATAATTGAATCCTACAAAAAATATTACACTAGACCAAAGTTTAATATAAGTCAAAACTCTATTTCAATAATACTTCCAGTAATTAAGAAGATAGATTTAACCGATGAAGAAAACCAAATTTTATCATTAATAAGTAAAGGTAACGATACCACGAAATCTATAGCAGAAATAAGTGGATATAGCAGGTCTAAAGTTCTCAATTTGCTAGAGGAATTAATAAATAAAAACTTGATTGAAAAAATTGGTGGCGGAAGATCAACTAAATATAAGAAAGTCATAATCTAAGGAGAATACATTGGGAGAAATTATAATAAAAGAGCAAGTAATACCAGATATAGACAGTATCATAAATTTATACAGTGACGTTTCTTGGACGGCCTACACATCTAATCCATCAAAACTAGAACAAGCTATAAGCAACTCCTTGAAAGTTTGGTCAGCTTGGGATGATGATTTGCTAGTAGGTTTAGCAAGAGTAGTAGGTGATAGCTCAACAATTATTTATATTCAAGATATTTTAGTTTTACAAGCATATCAGAAAAAAGGAATTGGAAGTCAGCTATTAAAAATAATTCTTGATGAGTATAAAGATATTCGACAAATTATTTTGCTGACAGATGACACTGATAAAACGATAAAGTTTTATGAGAAGAACGGATTTACAAAGGTTAGCAAATATAAGTCTGTGGCTTTTATGAAATAGGATTTGTTTTAAGTCTTTTATCATTACAAATGTTATAGCAAAGATATATTGACTGGCACCTCGCTCATTGTGACAAAGAAGAATTACTAGGGGCAAGTAATCATTATCTATTTGTTTGTAAAACCAAGTAAAAATACTTAAAATGTTTGTTGAGGATCATCCTCATTAGTAAAGAAGCTAAAAAAGTGGGAAGGTTTACGTATGTATTTTGAAAAAGTTATAATTAGTCTATTGCCCATATCAGGGTTGTTTTTATCTTTTTATTATGAATACAAAGCAAAGGGGGATATTGCTAAATATAGTGGGTTTAGAACAGCATTAAGTACAAAATCAAAACAAAACTGGAAGTATGCGCATAAGTATGCAGCTAAACTTTTGAGATTATATGCCTTATCTTTTATGTTGCTAAATATTATACTAATGTTTACTAATTTTCTAAATATTAAAACTATGACAATTATAGTTATATTACAAATGTTATTTTACTTCATCATTGGATACAAAGTTAATAATGCATTATCAAGAAAAGAAAATAGTTAGAATTTATTAAAAATTGAAGGAAGAAACTTAGAAGAATAATAGCTGGGAATCTTGGTGATGATATAAGTGTATATTAGAATGCTATGTAAGCTTTAAGATGATGTGACTGGGCATATTCTGCAACAGTATGGAGTGAAGCATAAAACTTTAAAAATTTATTAAAAAAATTAATCATCCAACCAGCTTGTATGAAATGAGTAAAAAAATCTCATAAATTAGCAAAAAACAATAAAAAAGTTAAAAAATATAGGAAAAAGTGCCTAAGTTGCCCTATAGTTGCTAGCTTTTTTTGAAAAATTTCCTTACAATAGAAAAAAAGGGGATTTTATGATTGGAGAAAAAATTAAAAATAAAAGAAAAGAATTGAACTTAACCCAGGAATATTTAGCAAAAGAACTAAATATTTCAAGACAAGCTGTATCAAAGTGGGAAAAAGGACTTAGCGAACCATCTATGGATAATTTGCTTAAACTATCTGAAATATTCGGAGTTGATATAGACTATTTTAAAAAAGATAGTGACCTAGAAGACAGTAAGTCCCAAGCTTCAAGAATTTTTTGGGATATTTTGTATGTAGCTATAGGACTTATTTTCTATTTTATATATTACTTTGGCATAGTAGAGGGAGCCTTGAACAAAGATCCAAAACAAATGCCATTTTTAATACTAACAATTTTCCTAGTAATTTCAGTAATAGCCTTCCCACAAGCAGTGAAAAATATGGGAAACAAATTAGAAAATACAGATTATTTTACATTTTCAAAATTAATATTGCCTGTGGTATTTATAATATCACCCTTTATAGTTTTTTATTACATTTTTAAGAAAGAAAGATAAAAAAACCAATGGAAAAGTATACTATCTAAAAGTAGATTAATACTTAGAATCAATTTTTAGTAGAACGGATGTCAGATATACAACCACCAATTAAAACAAGATTATTAGATTTTATTGAAAAAAGTAGAGGAAGTCAATTCATAATTCCCGTATACCAAAGAAATTACATTTTGATAGCTAATAAAAAGATCAAATAATGTTTAGATGATTTGAAAAGTGTTTTAAATGAATAATTCTCAGTAATTGATGGTTAGAAAACAGGAGTAGACCGGACAGTATTTAAAGACTCTAATTGGATAGAAAATGAAGTAAAAGCACTTATTGAAAATTGATTTGTAAATATAAGACTAATAAGCCTAGAGATAGGCTTATTTCTTTGGCTGGAATAGCCTTTTTTGTTATAATTATACTAACAAGGAGAGTGTATATATGGAAACTAGTGTTAATCTTTACCAGAAACTTTGGGCGGCTTCTGATGATCTTCGTTCTCAGATGGATGCCAATGAGTACAAAAATTACCTACTTGGTATTATTTTTTATAAATACCTATCAGATAAAATGCTTAATGAAGTTAGAGAGATTCTTGAAGTGGAAGATGAAAACCTTGATGAGATTCAAAAAATATATGAAGAAGAAATGCAAGGGGTAGATGCTGACCTTCTTGCAGAAGAACTAAAAAACAATTATTCTTTTATCATAAAACCTAAGCACACCTTTACTCATTTCATAAAGGAAATCGAAGAAGGGATTTTCCAGCTAGATGATCTTGGCCAAGCCTTCAATGAAATTGAGCGTTCTGCTGACGATTATAAGGGACTTTTTGAAGATATTGACCTCTATTCCAACAAATTAGGCAAGCTCCCACAAGAAAAAAACAAACGCATTTCAAATGTCATGAAACAATTTGCCCAAGTTAACTTTGCCAACTATACAGGCGATGTCCTTGGCGATGTTTACGAATATATGCTTGCAAATTTTGCCTCAGAATCAGGCAAAAAAGCTGGAGAATTCTACACACCACATCAAGTATCAAGACTTATGGCGATGATAGCCATGGATGGCAAGGAGGACAAAAAAGGCCTTACAGTCTATGACCCAACTCTTGGTTCGGGGTCTTTGCTCCTCAATGTTAGAAATTTTTCCAATGAGTCGGAGCTTATCAGATATTTTGGCCAAGAGCTTAACAATTCTACCTACAACTTATCACGCATGAATATGATTCTTCACGATGTAAAACTTGAGTATCAGACTCTAAACCAAGGCGACACCCTATCTGACGATTGGCCAGTAGATGAGCCAACCAATTTTGATGCAGTTCTTATGAATCCACCATATTCTGCCAAATGGGAAGCTAGCAAGGGATTTTTGGATGATCCACGTTTTGCAGAATACGGAGTACTTCCACCAAAATCAAAGGCGGACTATGCCTTTTTGCTCCACGGATTTTACCACTTAAAAAACCCTGGAATTATGGCGATCTTACTTCCTCATGGAGTGCTTTTTAGATCTGGCGCAGAGGAAAAAATTAGAAAAATACTCTTAGAAAATGGCTGTATAGATGCAGTAATTGGCCTTGCCCCAAATCTTTTCTATTCCACAGGAATTCCCGTATCTTTGATAATACTAAGAAAAGATAAGACTGACAGGAGTGTATATTTTATAGATGCAAGCGAAGAATATTATAAAGAATCAACTAAAAACTCATTGAGTAATGAGAATATAATTAAGATATTTGATGCATATAAATCTAAAAAAGAAATAGAAAAATTTTCGCATCTTGCTTCTTTTGAAGAAATTGAAGAAAACAACTTCAATCTAAATATTCCTAGATATGTGGATACTTTTGAAGAAGAAGAGGAGCTAGATCTTTCACTTATATTATCATCTATATCAAAAACAGTATTTGATAGTGAGAGAATTAAAAAAGATTTATTTAATGAATTAAAAAATTTAAAATGGACAAATTGTGATTCAAATTCAATGACAGATTTATTTAAAGAACTAATAGGAAATAGCGATGAATAATATTCCTGAATTAAGATTTAGTGGATTTAAAGAACCACGGAATAAATTACATCTTGAAGATGTCGCAGATAGAGTTATAAGAAAGAATCTTCATTTAGAAACGAAAATACCTCTTACAATATCTGCTGAAAAGGGTTTGGTTGACCAATTGGATTATTACAATAATCGAGTTGCAAGCAAAGATATTAGTGGATATTATCTAATTGAGAATGGAGAATTTGCTTATAATAAAAGCACATCTAAAGATGCACCTTATGGAGCTATAAAAAGATTAGATTTATATGATAATGGTGCTTTATCAACCTTATATATTGTATTTAATATAACGAGAGGAAATAAAGACTATTTCAAATATTATTTTGAAAGTGCTCATTGGCATAAAGAAATATATAAAATCGCACAAGAAGGTGCAAGAAATCACGGGTTACTTAACCTTTCGGTAAGTGATTTTTTTGAAATTAAAATAAGTGCACCAGGATTAGAAGAACAAGAAAAAATTGGAGATTTGTTTAGAAAGATTGACGCTCTAATCGAAAAGCAAGAGGGCAAAGTTGCCAAGATGGAAGATTTCAAAAAATCCATGCTCCAAAAAATGTTTCCTAAAAAAGGCGAGCTCGTTCCTGAATTTAGATTTGAGGGGTTTAATGGAGATTGGGAAATTAAAAAATTAGGAAAAGTTACCAGTTTAAGAGGTGGATTTGCCTTTAAAAGTGAAAATTATACTAAACAAGGTATACCGATATTAAGGATTTCTAATATAAATTCAAATGGTACTACAAATGAAGACTACGTTTTCTATAATGAACTTAACAATGACGATAATATTTCATTAGAAAATGGGTCAATTGTACTAGCGATGTCCGGTGCAACTACAGGGAAAGTATCCATTTTAAATACATCTAACAAAGTATATCAAAATCAACGAGTAGGGTATTTTATCAAAAGCAAAAATGTGGATTATTTTTACTTATCTGTTATTTTAAGATCACAATTTTTTTCAAAACAGTTAGAAAAAATATTAATTGCAGGAGCTCAACCTAATATTTCGTCTCGAGATGTTGAAGAATTTACTTTCATGTTTCCAGATCTTAATGAACAACAAAAAATAGGTCAATTCTTCAAAAACCTAGATGGGCAAATCGAAACAGAAGAAAAGTTACTAGAATCATATAAGCAAATGAAAAAATCTTTACTCCAAAAGATGTTTGTATAGGAGATATTATGGTAGAGATAAAATTTGATGATGAATTAAAATTGGAAAAAGACCTCATTAACCAGCTAATTACTGGCAAAAGTCAGTGGACCTATGAGCCAAAAATTAAGACCCACGAGGCTATTTGGGCAAATTTTAGGAGGATTCTTGAGAATAACAACAAGTCGATTCTTAAAGAACATCCTTTGACAGATTCTGAGTTTCGCCAAATCCAAAATGCCATGACTTTTTCTTCTTTTTATGAGGCGGGCAAGTTTTTGGTTGGGGAAAATGGCATTGCCAAAGTTTCTCTACAAAGAGAAGACGCCAGCCTTGGAACTGTAAGGCTTATGGTTTTTAAAAGAGAAGATGTGGCTGGTGGAACTAGTGTTTACCAAGTTATAAATCAATTTGTCGCTCCAAAAACCATGGGCCTTGACCAAAATGCGCGTTTTGATGTGACTTTGCTGATAAATGGCATTCCTTTGATTCAAATAGAGTTAAAAAAGAGATCGGTCTCCCATATGGATGCCTACAATCAAATTAAAAATTATATAGCAACCGATAAGTACAGGGGTTTATTTTCCTTGTTACAATGCTTTGTAATTTCCAATGGAGCTACCACTCGTTACATAGCAGCCAACACCGATACTAAGCTTAACAAAAAATTTCTTACAAGGTGGAATGACAGGGACAATAATCCAGTAGATGACCTCAAAGGTTTTGCCAGAGAAGTCTTATCCATCCCCCAAGCCCACCAGCTTATCAGCCATTATAGTGTCTTGGATAATGAGGGGGAAAATATCATACTCCTTCGCCCTTATCAAATACACGCCATTAAGGCCCTAAAAAAGGCGGCAAGTCTTCACGAGTCCGGCTATGTTTGGCATACAACTGGCTCTGGCAAGACCCTAACTTCCTACAAGGCAAGTCGCAATCTCTATCAGATTCCAAGGATTGAAAAGACGATTTTTATAGTTGATAGGGTAGACCTTGACCAGCAAACTACAAATTCATTTTTGGCCTATGCGGCAAATGATACGATTGATATAGAATCAACTGACAATGTCAAAAATCTAAAAAATCACCTCCTATCAGAGGATAGGGCGGTGGTGGTGACAACTGTCCAAAAGCTTAATTATTTGATTAATAATAAGGAAAGATGGCTAAAAGAAAAGGAAGTTTCTAAGCTTAGAAAGCTTGAAATAGCCTTTGTCATAGACGAGTGCCACAGGGCTATTTCACCAAGCCAACAAAATATATTAAAGAAATTTTTTGTTAATTCTCTCTGGTATGGCTTTACGGGTACGCCAATTTTTGCAGAAAATAAAAAGGCGGCTGTGGGAGATTTGCCACAAACTACAGAAGAACAATTTGGCAGACGACTTCACGAATACACGGTCAAAGAAGCCATTGGCGATGGGGCAGTTCTCGGTTTTCAAGTGGAAAATATGGATATGATTGGCGAAGGTGTCTACGAACTTGTGGAAAAGGTCAAAACTGATATAGATGTTTATGCCTACGAGAAAGAAGAACTTGAGCCTTATATACCAGATAAAATTTACCAGCAAGATGATTACAAACTTACCGTCATAAATAAAATAATAAATGGCATGGTAAGAAAATTTGCCCTAGACAGGGGCAGGAGCAAGACCTACGGGGCAATTCTTACAACATCTTCAATCAAGGATGCCCAAGATTATTATAGGCTTTTTAGGGAAGTTATTGAGGGAAATTCTAAAGTGAAAGTTTCTGATAGGGTAAAATCTATGGTTTCCGATTTCCCAAAAGTTGCCATAACCTATTCTCTTGCAGAAAATGAAAATACGACAATAGAAAATAAGGAGGCTATGAAAAAAGCTTTGGCTAACTATAATGAGGAATATGGGACGAATTTTTCACTTGAAACTATTGGCTCTTATAACCGCAACCTAAATGAAAGACTTGCAAGGAAAAAAGATAAGTATAAGTCTAGAGCTGAGCAGGTGGATATAGTCATTGTTGTAGATAGGCTTCTAACAGGCTTTGACTCACCAAACTTATCCCTACTTTTGATAGACAGAGCGCCTATGACTCCACAAGGCCTTATTCAAGCATTTTCCAGAACAAATAGGCTCTACGATGATCGTAAGACCTATGGGCAAATAGTTACATTTAGAAGTCCAAAAGCCTTTGAAGATGCAATAGAAAAAGCCTTCAAACTTTATTCAAACGGTGGGGAAAATTTCGTAACTGCACCAACATACGAAGAGTCTAAGGAGAAGTTCACCCTTGCGGTAAAAGATCTATTAAGCTTTGGACTAGTAGAAAATCCAGAAGTCGAATATGGTCTAAAGAAAATGTGTGAATATGTTTCAGCCTTCCAAAAATTTGACAAGGCCAATGCAGCTGTCATGGTCTATAGTGAATATGCGCAAGATGAGGAATATTACAAAAATTTGATAGATGTTAAGACTTTGGAAAAATATACTGATTTTTATTACTACATCAAAGCTTTGTTAGTTGATGATATTATTATTGATGGTGACGACCGTAAATTTGATCTCTACTATGAACCAATCTCAGTCCACCAAGGAACCATAGACTATAACTATCTAGCAAGTCTTATGCAAGAAAAGGCAAAAAATAGACCGACCTATGATGAAAAATGCGATAGTGAGATAGAAAAAACTATAGAAGAACTTGCCAAGACCAATCCAGAAAAATCGGAAGTTTACAGGGAAATTTATCAAGAGATGATAAAAGAACCAGCTAAGTTTGTAAGCGAAAACATAGAAGAGCTGGCACGCCTTAAAATAAATCAAATAATAGAAGAAAAAATAAAAGAATTTTCCAACCATTACAAGGTAAAAGCAGACGATTTAATTTTCTACACCAGCCATTTCAAAGATAGAGCTCAAGCTAGCAAGGCTCTAGGAGAAGACAGCCTTATAAGAAACGCAGACAAAGACGCCTACAACAAAGAAACTGGCGAAAACATAAGCCTACTAAGATACAGAAAACTAATAAGAACCGAAGCCGCTGACTTTGTGGAAAGAGAAGTTTTGGTGTATTTGGATTAGTGGGGTATAGAAATATTTAAGGAGCGGATTTTTATTAAATAAAAATCGATAATTTGCGTAAAATTATAAGCTTTTGCAAAATAGGAGAGTGATTAGATGGATATTGTTGATAGATTAAAGGGAGCACTTTTTGCTTTTGCCATTGGCGATGCTATGGGTGCGACTACGGAATTTATGAGCGAAGATGAGATAAAAGAAAAATATGGCAGAGTTGATGATATTTTAGGTGGTGGTTGGTTAGATCATAAAATTGGCGATGTCACCGATGATACAGAGATGTCTCTTTGCGTGATGAAAGTTTTGATGAAAAATGACTTTGCCAATTTTAAGAAAGATTGTGCAGATAGTTTTGGCAAATGGCTTGACACTAATCCCAAAGATGTGGGAAATCAATGTTTTAGGGCAGTAAATTTTTATCAGCAAATAGGAGAGTTTATCGATCCAGACGAAGATGCTCTTGGAAATGGTAGTTTGATGAGAGCCTTACCTTGCGCTTTGCTTAATGACAAAGCTTCCCTAGAACTAAATATTAGCCAAGGAGAGATAACTCACAATAATATGACTTGTGCGGAAGCTATTAGAAAATATAATCTTCTTATAAAAAATACCCTGGAAGGAAAAGAGATTGATTTAGGGAAAATTCAACTGATGGAGCCTAGTGGATATATAATTAATACTTTTAATAATGCCTTATATTGGAGCAATAAGGAAAGTATTGAAGAGTGTATAATTGGAGCGGTAAATCACGGTGGTGATGCTGATACAATTGCAGCTATTGCAGGCGGCATTTCCGGTGCGAGATTTGGATATTCTTCTATCCCAGAAAAGTGGGTTAGTAAATTAAATTCAAATGTAAAAGATCAGTTAAATGAGTTTTTGCAATTTGTTGCAAAAGGATATTAATAATCAGAGAAAATATCAAGTTAAAGTTTAGAAAGCTTTTTCTTGATATTTTTTTATTTTCACATCTCTTTGTTGGTAAGCTAGTCTTTTACTGATATAATATATATATCTTAGGAGGATTTATGAGTAAAATTAATATAATCCAATTAATAGCGATAATCATTGGATTGATGTTATCGGCGTTTTTTTCCTCATCGGAAACCGCCCTTACAAGCGTAAATATTTTTAAAATAAGGCAAATGGAAAAAGATGGAGAGAAAAATGCTCCAATTGTCAAAAAACTTGTTAATAATATAGGATCTGTTTTATCTACTATTTTGATTGGCAATAATATTGTAAATATTGTAACGACAACAATTGCAACTTTGTTTTTTACAGATGTTTATGGAGCTAGGGGAGCTGTTATTTCTCCTATTATTCTTACTATTGTCGTTTTGATTTTTGGGGAAATTACACCAAAAAATATAGCTAGTGCTAATAGCGAAAAAGTTTCCTTAGCTGTTGCAAAGCCAATTAGAGTTTGTGATATTATTTTTAAGCCAATTAATATTATTTTGGGCAAAATTACTGGCGCCATAGCAAGAGCTATTGTTGGAGAAGAAAATAATAGTAATCTTGTTACAGAAGAAGATTTAAAAACTATTGTCGATGTTTCAGAAGAGCAAGGGGTTATTAATAACGAAGAAAGTGAGATTATTAATAATGTTTTTGATTTTGGAAACTCTGATGTTTCAGATATTATGACTCCAAGAACCAATATGGAAGTAATTTGTGTGGATGCTAGCGAAGAAGAGCTTAACGAAATTTTAAAAAATACCAATCACTCAAGAATACCAGTTTATGGCAAAAATATAGACAATATTTTGGGAATTTTGCATATGAAAGATATTGTTTCTGCCATAGCAGATGGCAAGGATATTAATTTATCAGAAATAATTAGACCTGCCTTTTATGTTTATGATAATATGCATATTTTCGATTTGTTTACCAATATGAGAGCTGAAAATGTTTCTCTGGCGGTTGTTATAGACGAATATGGTGGAACGAGTGGTCTTGTTAGTATTGAAGATATTGTAGAAGAATTAGTTGGCGAAATTGATGATGAGTATGATACTGATGATAAGGATATTTTTAAGTTAAGTGAAAAATCATACCTTGTAAGAGCTTCCATGCATCTAAGCGATTTTAACGATTATTTTAATTTGGACTTAGAAGAGATAAAAAATGATTCCATAGGTGGCTATGTGATCGACAAATTATCGAGAATTCCTGTTCAAGGGGATAAAATAGTAATTGATAATGTGGTTTTGATAGTTGATAAGGTTGATAGGTACAAAATTGAAATGCTGAAAGTGGAATTTAAATAAGGAGATTATATGAAAGATACAGTCTATATTACAGGACACAAAAATCCAGACACCGATTCAGTAGTTGCGGCTATTGCTTATGCAGATCTAAAAAATAGACAGGGGGATGTTAAGGCCATTCCTATAAGGCTTGGCAAATTAAATCCGGAAACTAAATTTGTCTTAGAGTATTTTGGCTTAGAAGCTCCAAAAATTAAAGAATCTATAATTTTGCAAGTAAAGGATATAGATATTGATAAGGCTTTTGCAATCGACCCTTCAATTCCTATTAGAACTGCTTGGGATATTATCCAAGATGGACTTACACACTCACTTTCTGTGGTAGATGATCAGGGGAAGCTAAAAGCTGTCGCTTCTTTATCAAATATTACCAAATCTTATATGGACGTCTGGGATGACAGGATAATAGGCATTGCCAATACACCTTTGGATAATATCAATGATGTTTTGAATGCAAAAGTTTTGTATTTGCCAGAAAATCCTAGAAAATTTGATGGGAAAATGACTGTTTTGGCGATGAATCAAGATAACGAAGACTTCGATGGATATTTTGCTGAAGGCGATATAGTTATTTTGGGCAATAGGTCAGAATATTTGGAATATTTGATAAAAAGAAAAGTTGCCTTGATAATTTTGACCAATGGTTCTGATATTGACGAGAAAATAAAAGAATTTGCTGCAAAAAACCAGGTGACAATAATTTCTACCGAATACAATACTTTTATGACAGCAAGGCTTTTGCCAATGACAATTCCAATAAGCCATGTAATGACTACTGGAGATTTGATATATTTCCAAACGACTGATACCATCGATTATGTAAGAGATACTATGTCAAAATCAAGATTTAGATCATATCCGGTAGTTGACGAAAATAAAAAAGTTGTAGGTTCAATTTCCAGATACCATCTTATTTCTGCCAAGATGAAAAAATTAATTTTAGTTGACCATAACGAAAAAAATCAATCCATAGACGATATTGATCAAGCAGAGATAGTTGAAATTATCGACCATCATAGAGTGGCAAATATTGCAACGACAACCCCACTTTTCTTTAGGGCAGAGCCTGTTGGTTCAACTGCAACTATTATTTCAGAAATGTATTTGGAAAGTGGACTTAGACCAAGTAAGAGCATTGCAGGAATTTTGTGCGCTGCGATAATTTCAGACACACTTTTGTTAAGATCTCCTACAACAACAGATGTCGATAGGAGAATATTAAATAGGATGAGTAGGATTGCTGGATTAGATGTAGAAGAATTTGCAGATAAAATGTTTAGGGCTGCAACATCCTTAAAGGGCAAATCCGCCAAAGATATTGTAGAAGGTGATGTCAAAACTTTTACAATTGGAGAAAATGCCATAAGAGTTGGTCAAGTGATGACTATGAATCCAGAAGAGCTTAGTCCTCTTAGGGAAGAAATTACAAAATTGATGAAAGAAAAAATTGACCGCAATGGAGAAACGACCTTTGTCTTGGTACTTACAGATATTTTCAATGAAACAAGCGAACTTTTGGTTGTTGGTAAATATATAGAAAATATAGAAGAAGAATTTAAAAACAAGGTAAAAAATGGAACAATTTCAGCTCCAGGAGTTTTAAGCCGTAAAAAGCAAGTCATCCCAAGACTTACAAATGCAATACTTTCTGCTAAGTAAATTTTGACAAAAAAAGAGCTTAGAGAAGTTTAAAAAATAAACTTCTAATAAGCTCTTTTATCTGTTTAATTCGCTTAGCAAATATTCAACATCCATTCCATGAACCATGCAAGCTTCTTCCAAGGTTTCATATAAGGATGATGGACATGCTATGCAACCCATACCTGCCATTAGCAAAATATTGATAGTTTCAGGTTTGTTTTTTATAATATCGCCGATAAGCATATCGCGCGTAATTTCCATTTCATCTGTTGTGTTAGTATTGTCCATAAAAGCCCCCCCTTTTCCTATTGATATATTACTACAATTTTAGGCAAAGACAAGTGTTCTACTAGGGATTAAAATAAAAAATTTAAGGAGTTTTAATGGAAAAAGAAGAATTATTAAAAGAAAAAGAAGAGATTTTATCAGAAATTACAGCTTTAAGAGAAAAATTAAAAGAAGAAAATGATGAGATAAATAACTTAGGTGGCAACTTATCCTTTGCTAAGTTTTTCCTTACACCACTTATTATAGCTGGAATTGTAACAGGAATTTACAAAATAGGAAACTTTGTCGATGATAGCAAAATCATGGGGATTTTTTTAATTGCTTTTGTGGTAAGTTTTCTAGTGACAAGCCTAAAGAGCAAAAAAGCTTTGGCAAATAAAAAAGAAGAGCTTGTGGCAAATAGGCTTGAAACTCAAAAAGAGATTGTAAAAAAATCCAAAAAGCTAAAAGCTCTTGAAGAAAGAATTAAAAATTAGTTTGAAAAAGTCTACAATTTTAGTATAGTATTAGCAGTCACGATCTTAGAGTGCTAAGGAGGGGAAATGAAAAAACAATTTAAAGCCGAAGCAAAAAAAGTTATGGATTTGATGATTAATTCTATCTACACTAATAAGGAAATATTCCTAAGAGAATTAATTTCAAACGCTTCAGATGCTTTGGATAAATTATATTATATGGACTTAAAAAGCGATAAGGAAACTCACAAGGAAGATTATTATATAGAAATTATCGCCGATAAAGAAAATAGAAGTCTTACAATCAAAGATACTGGAATTGGCATGGACGAAGACGAATTAGCCGAAAACTTGGGAACTATTGCCAAATCTGGAACTGAAAGTTTTAGAAAATCTGTAGAGGATTCCGATATAAGCGATCTTATAGGCCAATTTGGTGTTGGTTTTTATTCTGCTTTTATGGTGGCAGATAAAATCGAAGTCAAAAGTAAAAAATACAATTCTGATAAGGCATATGTGTGGATAAGCGAAAATGCCGATGGTTTTGAGATAAAGGAAACGGAAAAAGCTGATAATGGAACAGAAATCACACTTTTTCTAAAAGAAAATACTGAAGATGATAATTACGATGATTATTTAGACCAATATAGGATAAAAGCTTTAGTAAATAAATATTCAAATTACATCAGATATCCAATCAAAATGGAAGTTACAAAAACTAGACTAAAAGAAGATTCAACCGAAGATAAGCCAGAATATGAGGATTATAAAGAGCTAGATGTCCTAAATTCTGAAATTCCTATTTGGAAGAAAAATAAAAATGAACTAAAAGATGAGGACTATATAAACTTTTACAAGGATCAACATTTTGGTTTTGACGAGCCTCTTTCTTGGATTCATTTTAATGTTGAAGGAACTTTAGAATTTAAGGCAATCATTTATATACCAAAAAAAGCACCTTTTGATTTTTATTCCAAAGATTATCAAAAAGGCCTAACTCTTTACACTCACGGTGTAAAAATTATGGATAGGTGCGAAGATTTGCTTGATAATGCTTATTCTTTTGCCAAGGGAGTTGTAGAAAGTGATGATTTAACCTTAAATATTTCCAGAGAAACTCTCCAACAAGATAGGCAACTAAGGGTTATTTCTAAGCAAATCAACAAGAGAATAAATGCTCATTTGTTGGAGCTTAGAGATAAAGATAGGGAAAAATACGAAAGTTTCTTTGATGAATTTGGCAATAATATAAAAGTTGCCATTTATGAATCTTTTGGAGCAAAAAAAGACGAGCTAGAAGAGCTTTTACTTTTCTATTCAAGAAATGAAGGAAAGAAAATTTCCCTAAAAGAATACAAGGAAAAAATGAAATCTACTGACAGCGAGATTTTATACGCCACAGGAGATTCTATAGAAAAAATCAAAAATTCTCCAGCTGTTGAATTAGTAGATAAGGATACAGACGTCTTATTTTTAGATCAGCCAATTGACGAATTTTTAATAAAAATGCTTGATTCTTATGATGAAATTAAATTTAAGTCAATAGCTCAAGAAGATACAGAAGCGGCTAAGGATGAAAAAGAAAATGATCTTATAGAAAAAATCAAAAAATCCTTGCCAGAAGATGTGGTTGATGTTAAATTTACCGACAAATTAGCAGATATTCCAGCAATGATAAAACAAAGGGGAGAGATTTCTCTTGAGATGGAAAAAGCTCTCAAAAATCAAATCAACACTCCTAATGTCAAGGCGGAGAAAGTTCTTGAAATAAATTCATCTTCAAAGGCTTATCAATTGTTGAAAGATGCCAAAGATGATGATAAGATAAAAGAGGTGGCTTTGTTATTGTTAGATCAGGCAAAGCTTATGGCAGGACTTGAAATTGAAGATCCTGTGACCTATACCAAAAATATTTGGAAATTAATCTAGGAGGAATTATGGAATACAAAAGAAAAAATCTATGGCTAAATATTGATGAAAATCAAAAAAATGACCTAGAAGAAATATCAAAAGACTATATAAATTTCTTAAATACTGCAAAGACAGAAAGACTTGCAACAAAAGAAATTATTAGACGTGCCGAAGAAAAGGGCTTTGTAAACTTAGATGAAAAGATCAAAGAAGGATCTCTAAAAGCTGGAGATAAAGTTTATGCAGTTAACAAAGAAAAAGCTGTGGCACTTTTCCTAATAGGAAGCGAAGACTTAGAAAATGGTTTGGCAATAGTTGGAGCTCACACAGATAGCCCAAGACTTGATCTAAAACCAGTTCCACTTTCAGAAGATACAAATATAGCATATTTGAAAACTCACTATTATGGTGGAGTAAAAAAATACCAATGGACAACAATTCCTCTAGAATTACACGGGGTAATTTATAAAAAAGATGGAGAAAAAGTAGAAATTTCTATTGGAGATAAGGAAGATGAACCAGTATTTACAATTTCTGAACTTTTAATCCACCTTTCAAGAAAACTAATGGATGAAAAAGCTAGAGATGTTATAAAAGGCGAACAACTACAAATTATAGTAGGTTCAATTCCATTAGATGGAGACAGCGAGAATCCAGTTAAGAAAAATATCCTAAAAATCCTAAACGAAAAATATGGAATCATAGAAGAAGATTTCATAACAGCAGAATTTGAAGCAGTTCCAGCTATAAAAGCAAGAAATGCAGGCTTAGATAATTCTATGATAATTGCACATGGACAAGATGATAGAGTTTGCTCTTATGCTACACTAAATGCAATTTTATCAATGGAAACTAGCAAAAAAACATTGGTAGCTTTATTTGTAGACAAAGAAGAAATAGGATCTTATGGCGCAACTGGAATGAGCTCACAATTCTTGGAAAATACAATCCTTGAGTTATTAAACCTAAAGGGCAAAGCTGATCTAATATCATTTAAGAGAACTTTGAAAAATTCAAAAGTTTTATCAGCTGATGTTACTTTAGCCTATGATCCAAACTTCAAAGACGTTTCAGAAATAGATAATGCTGCCCAATTTGGCTGCGGAGTAGCCCTAACCAAATACACTGGTTCAGGTGGAAAAGGTGGCTCAAATGATGCAAACGCTGAATATTTACAAGAAGTAAGAGCTGCTTTTGATAAAAATAATGTAATTTATCAAACAGGAGAACTTGGAGCTGTAGATGCAGGTGGCGGTGGAACAATTGCCTTTATACTTGCTGAATATTGCATGGACGTTGTTGATTGTGGAACACCAGTAATAAGCATGCACGCACCAACAGAATTGGTGTCAAAGGCTGATTTATACTCAACTGTAGAAGCTTACAAATCTTTTTACCAAAATATTTGACAAGAATTTCAGAACTAGTATAATATAAGCTATTTGACTTTATCCTACTTATATAGTACAATATAAATGAGTATTTTATGAGAGGATGGTTAGATGGAGATACAATCTGTTAATGATATCAGGGAAAAGGTCAAAGATAGTATTGGCAAAGAAGTTATACTAAAAGCTGACATGGGAAGAAAAAGAATAAAGACAAAGACTGGTGTCATTGTAGATGCTTTTCCTAGTGTCTTTACTGTAAAAGTTAATAACGATTTTGATTGCGAACGAACTGTTAGTTATTCATATTCAGATATACTAACATCAACCGTAGAGCTTTTAAGCGCAGAATAAAAAAAGGATGTTTAAACATCCTTTTTTAGTTGGTCAAACTGTATCAATTATTTTCTTTTATAATTTTCGTATTTAATTGTTCCTTATCTAATTTTGAAAAATTATCCTCTAACAACTCTTCCATTGAATTATAGGCAGATGTAGGTATTTTCATATAATCTACACCTTCTTCGCCTATATCATGACCTTCTTCTGTCATATTTATAGTTTTATTTGTTGGATTAATTTCATAGATAAAACTCATCCACCAGCTTAGAAAATCAGCTTCTAGATATAATTTATCATTGTAAATTATTCCTGGATAATCACTTTTTAAGAATATTATTTCTTTTTCTTTCATATAATCTTTATAAGCAAAACAAGTTACTCCGTATTTAGGGAAATATTGGAATTGATATTCTATATAATTAGGATCATCAGTAGGTAAAAATCCTGGATAAAGGCAAAAGTAATACGTTCCATCTTCATTTTTCTTAATATATTTGCCATCATTTGCTTCCAATACTTTCAAATATGGATCTTTGTATTTTTTTAATTCTGGATCTGTCATATATGGAGAATCTTCCATAGAAAATTTGTTGTAGTCATTTACATCTAAATAATATAGGCTATCTTTTTCTATTACGGAAAGCTCGTGATAACTTATTTTATTTGTATAGGGATTATTGATAGTTAGATTGTATAGACTTTCTCTTGCAACATCACCATTTGATTGTCCAGATTTATACTTATCGATTACTTCCATATAAGTTTTATCGTTCATTGGATACATTTTTACAGGTTTTAATCTAGAAACAAGCTCATTATAGCTTTCTTCGTCAAAAGCTTCTGCATTGTCTTTATCAATTCCTAGTAATTTTAAGCTTACATCTGCAGGACCTTGTATAGTTTTTGAATAACCATATAGCATTTGTATTACATTATCAATTTTGCCTATTAGATATATTTCATCATTAAGTTGATTATCGATAAATACAAGGGTGTCTTCAAAGGTGTAAACATAATTTGAAGCTAAGTCCACTTGAGCAGGCTCCATATATAGGCAAGTGTTATAATTTCCATTACCAGTATATTGAACTAGAGAATACCAATTATGGCCTTCATGGCTTGCAGATAAGACTAATAGAGGATATTTAAAGTCAGAAACTTTGCAAATTCCAAATTTCAAATCTTCATTATAGTAGGATTCCTTAATATATCTTGAAAAATCTTCATATTTGGTATAAGGAATTTTATTATTTATTATATCTCTATATAATTTTATAAATCCAAGGTCGTCATATTCCGTATTTGGACTGGCGTTGAAATCGTTAGTTTTTGCTTCTATGGTTTTTTCGCTAGTTTCTTCATTTGTTTCTTCTTTAGCTTTTTCGTCTGTATTTTCTTTACTTTCTATTACAAAATCTGTAAGTTTTTTAGCATCGACAAGCTTTGAGTTTCTGCCATTTCTTGAGTCGATAACTTCCATATTTCCAGATTCAATTATTAGTTTTTTTGCAAGAGAGCCATTCATTTTATCAGGAAAGGCACCGTAGAGATTAGAAGCAAGTCCACTTACAAAAGGAGCAGCTGCTGAAGTTCCAGACCATAAAATGACGTTGCCATTTTCATCATAACCAGGAATATTTTCTCCTGGAGCAACTATATCGACATTTTTTGTTGTAGAATATTCGTTAAAATAAGTTTTTACACCATCAAATTTCGGAGCAGAAGCACCAACGATTATTACATGATCTCTAAGATCAGGGTCTAGGTCGTCAAAGATGGTAGTTTTTTCTATTCTTACATTTGACAAACTTTCAACTTTGGCGATTTCTTTGCTATTATTTCCTGCAGATTGTACGATCAAGAAATCTTTGCCCTCATCTTTCATCTTTCTAAGAGCTAAATTAAGTCTATTTTTTGCATTATTTATTTTTTCTTTATCTTTATTGGCATCCTCATTACTTGGACTTACAAAAGTTTTCCAATCTTTCTTTTTTATCCCAAGTGCTTTTGCTAACTTATAGTTTGTCTTATCTCTTTGTAATATTTCATTATTAGCATTGATACTATAAAGCAATCCCATATTGAAACCATAAGAAATATTAAATATATTTATCTTATCAATTCCAGAATAATATATGGAATAGACTAACATATATGGCAAAAGTTCAGGAGCGTAGTAAATATTATATATTTTTGAATTTTTGCTGATGCCAGAAAATCCAATATTATTATGTTTGGCAGCAAGTGTAGATGAAACATAAAAAACATGGCCTTTTTCTTTTGCTATAGCATCTTTATAACGCTCTTCAAAGCCTGCTTTCATTTCACCGTCAAATTTTGTGAGCGCTAGATCTTCATATGTTAAGTCCTTATTAACATTGTTATTTTTATTACTTATAGATAATTTTCCTCTTTCAAAAACCCCAATATTTACAGGATCATTATATTCCATATTTTCCCACATATATGGTAAGTTGGTAGCCTTATAAGCCCAATATGGATTTTTCCCATCAATTCTCGTAGGTTTATTAATCTTTGATAATTTGTCATATCCATCATCAATAGAATAATCATCCCATAGGTTATTTTTGTTAAAATTTGGAGCAAAAAAATTAATTTTGCTAAGAAAACTTCTATAAATTTTAAAATTATCATCAGGATATTCGTATTCATTGGCTTGTGTTGGTATTATCCAATGGACTTCAGAGATTAAAACTCCATTTTCGTTGGCAATTTCTTTAGCTATTGCTTCAAGCTCATCTATAGTTTTATTTGGAATACTTACTTGATAGCCTCCCCAAATATCGCATTTGCCGATTATATTTGCCCCGTATTTTTCAAAAATATTTTCGTCAAATTCTTCTAAATCCACATCAACGAAAAGTTCGCCATCCACATATTGCCCCAGATCTGTTTGAATAATCTTATCTTTTCCGGGAATGGTAAAAAAGTTATTATTGTCAGGAAAATCTATTCTTTGTGACTCTTCTGGATAAGATTCTTTGATTATAGCTTGCAAAGATTGATTTTCATCATAAGAATCTTCTGAAATTTCTTCATTTTCCACTTCTTGATTTTTGCTTACATATTTTTTGCCAAAGAAAAAACCAAGAGCAAGTAAAGCCATTGCAGCTAAGATTAGCAATATCTTCTTAAATACTTTCATACAAATTTCCTTTCTAATTTTCAAATTACTTTATTTGATTATATCAATAAAAGAGAATTTTGACCATAGAAAAACTGAATCAAAAAGCTTGATAAACTTTTTAGATTCAGTTATTTTCAAAATTTAATTAAATTTTTAGCTCTACCCATTTTCCTTTATTAAATCTATATCTTAGGCCTAGGAATCTACTAACTTGGTCGGCTAAAACTCCTATCCAAATTCCATCAAGACCAAGATGTAAAACATTTACGGTTATAATTGTTACTAGAGATCTTATTATTGTTACTGAAACTATGGCAACTAGCAAGGTAAATCTTACATCTCCTGCAGCTCTTAAAGAACCGCCATATATTACCTGTAAGATTTGCATGAAAACTATAAGCCAAATATATCTAATGACTATAGCACTTTTATCAATTGTCGAAGGATCTGCAAAAAATAGGCTAAAGATCGTCTTTCCTAAGGTAAAAAATATTACTGAGATAATAGCGCTCATCAACAAACCAATTTGCTGGCAGGCCTTGCCATATTTTATGGCTTCATCATTTTTGTTGGCACCTAGGGCATTTCCAGTTAGGGTTATTACAGCCACACTCATTCCATCTCCCAGAGAAAAGGAAAGTGATAAGAGGTTCATTCCTACATTGTGAATAGCAAATAACTCTGTTCCAAGCCTTGCAGCTGTTAGGGCTGTTATGAAAAATCCAATTCTCATTGACATTATTTCTGCACAGATATTTGTTGAAAGTCTTGAAATTTCCTTGCTAATAGCTTTATCAATTTTTATTGGAAGTTTTTTCATTTCCTTAAAATTTATATAAGAATTTTTCTTAGTTAAAGATTTGATGCACATTATTGTTTCAGCCACTGTTCCTAAAACTGTTGCAAGAGCAGCACCTTTTGCTCCCATAGCTGGAAAACCAAAATTACCTTGAATGAGCAAATAGTTAAAAATTATATTTACTATTGATGCGACAACGTTGGTTATAAAAGCTGTATGAGTATCTCCAGCTCCTCTATGAGCAGCATTTATTGACCAAGCTATGGCATTAAAGATATTTCCAAGCATTATCACAATAAAATAATCCCTGGCCATTTGGTGAGTATCTTCAGCACTTCCTGCAAATCTTAAAATAGGATCTGTAAAAAATATCATAATAATCGTTATTAAAATTGCAAAAATAATAGAAATTATAAGTGCGGTTACCAGAGTTTGGTTGGCTTTTAGCCTATTTTCTTCGCCTTGCCTTCTGGCTACTAAGGCTGAAATTGCACTAGTTATTGCAAAAAATACTGTAAAGGCCAAAAATTTTGGTTGAGTGGTTAGTCCAACAGCAGCAACTGCAGAAGGTCCAAGTCCACTTATCATAAATGTATCGATCATACCTGCAAGTGCTATAAAGAAAGACTCGAAAACCGCAGGCCAGGCTATCTCCATGGATCTTTTATAATATTTTTTTTCAAGCATACTTTCCTCCATAAATTTCACAAAGAATTGATTCGATAGCTAGGGATGGATGAGTTCCGTATTTTTTCTTTTGGATTTCTAAGATTTTAGAAATATCTTCTGTGGTAAATTCCATAGATTTTTTTAAATCTTTAGTTTTTATGTAATAATCCAAAAATAGACTATCAAATAAATCTCCTGTTCCACCGTAGTTAAGATCTATTTTATTATAATAAACTTTATATAAATCTTTATCAATTGCTAGATTGTAGGGTTTGTTTTCATTATCTAAGCTTGTTATCAAATATTTTTTATTTGTAGCTAAGAGTTTATCAAAATCACAAAGACCCAAAAATTTAGCTTCTGTAGAATTTGGAATTATTATATGGGCTATCTTTAGCAAATCTTTGTATATTTCTAGCTTATCATTATTTACGTTCTTATATAATTTACCATCATCTCCCATAATCGGATCTAAGACAATTAGAGGATTATACTTAATTTTATTTATATAATCAATTATTAAATCTTTTTGTTTTTTATTTTCTACATATCCTATAAATATAATATCAAAAGTAAAGCCAAGTTTATCCCAACTATCAAGACAATCTTTGATATAAGAGCTTGTATCAAGTTTAGCAATATTTCCCAAAGAAAAGTTGTGAGATATCAAAGCTGTTGGCAAAAAATAGCATTGGTGAAGCTTATAAGATAAACAAACTTCCATTATATTGCCAGCAATTTTTCCTCTTGAAACAAAATCATTTATAAGTAAAATTTTACTCATTTATTAACTCCTTAAAACTTACAGTATTGATTATAATCTTTTTTTTGTTAACTTAAAGGCAAAAATTTGCTATAATTAAGTTATGAAAGATGAAGCTTTAAATATTATAGAAAAAGTTAATGAAAATAAGTATGTGAAAAAAACAAAAAAATCTTTGCTTTCTTTGTTTTTTAGTCGTGCTGGAGTTTTTCTGGTATTGGTACTTTTACAACTTGCTCTTATTTTTTATTTATATTGGTATATAGATATTGAACCATCAGTATTATTGGGAGGCGATGCGGTTCTAAGGGCTATTATAATGTTAATAATACTTAATATGGATTCTATTAACACATCTTATAAACTATCCCGGTTTATGCTTATTGCTATTTGGCCAACTTTTGCTAGTGCAGTTTTTTTGCTAGATCATTTTAGCATTGGTCATAAAAAAGAACAAGAAAAAGTTACAAAATTAGAAGAAGCGGGGAGAGCTTATTATCGTAGAGATCCGAAACTTTATGATTATTTAAGAGAAAATAAGAAAAAAGTTTACAATGTAAGCAATTTCTTTTATGATACTGGAGGCTTTGTAACTTACAATAATACATCTACAAAGTATTACCCAGTAGGCGAAGATGTTTTTGCTGATATATTAACTGCGATTAGATCTGCCAAAGACTTTATTTTCATAGAAATTTTCATCATTGATTACGGTCATATGTGGGGTAGCATCCTTGAAGAATTGGTAAAAAAAGTTCAAGAGGGAGTTGAGGTTAGACTTTTGTATGACGGAACTAATTCTTTGATAAGAGTCAAATCTGATTTTAGAGAGCAAATGGAATCTTTGGGTATTAAATGTAGAGTCTTTTCACCTATGATTCCTATAGTTTCAACATATTATAACAATAGAGATCACAGAAAAATATTTGTTATAGATAATAAAATCGCCTTTACAGGCGGGATAAATATTGCCGATGAATATATAAATGTTTATGAGAGATTTGGCCATTGGAAAGATTGTGGACTAAGACTAGAAGGATCAGCAGTTGAATCTTTTACCATAATGTTTTTACAAATGTGGAATTCGATCTTAGATGAAATGGAAGATTTTTCTAAATATTTACCAAAATATTTTGATAGTAAGGCAGAAGGATTTGTTTTACCTTTTGGAGATAGCCCTATGGATAAGGAAGATTATGGCAAAAATGCACTTTTAAGTATTATTGAAAATTCTAAAGACTATGTTTACATGATGAGTCCATATTTGATTTTGGAAGATCAGATTATTTCTACTATGATAAATGCTTCTAAAAGAGGCATAGATGTTAGAATTTGCCTGCCACATATTCCAGATAAAAAAGTAGCCTTTGCCCTAGCAAGAAGTCATTACAAACAGCTTTTAAAAAATGGAGTCAAAATTTACGAGTACACGCCAGGATTCTGCCATTCCAAATCTTGGCTATCTGATGACTCGTCTGGCTTTGTAGGAACGATTAATCTTGATTATAGAGCTCTTTATCTTAATTATGAGTGTGGTGTTTTGATGAATGATAATGAAGCTATAAGCCAAATGAGAGAGGATTTTGACGTTTTCTTTAGCGTTGCTAGCAAAATTAAATTGGAAGATCTGGCAAATATTCCTCCAATGGATAAGGCGGTAGCTTATGTCGCCAAACCTTTTGCAACTTTATTTTAAAAATCAACCATATGTTTATAGTAATCCCTATAAATATGTGGTTTTTTATTTAAAGTATTGACAAAATAGATAATAATAATATAATTTATATTAATAGTGTATGGTGTTGCACAAAACGTTTATGGAGGTAATATTTTGTTTGATTTAAATCCTAATTCAGATACGCCTCTTTATATGCAATTGGTAGAACAAACGAAATTAGCCATAGCCAAGGGATATTTTAGAAATGGAGATAAATTTCCTTCTGTAAGGGAACTTTCAAGAGAACTTCTAATTAACCAAGCTACGGTTTCAAAAGCATTTAGAGAGCTTGATAGGCAGGGGATTATAGAAACGAAAACGGGAATTGGAACTTTTATATCCTTTGACGATACAAAAATCAGCGCAAGAATTGATGAAATGATGAAAAAGCTTCAAGATGATCTGATAGAAGCAAGATACTTAGGCATCACTTTAGATGATGTTACTAAGCTTTATAATAAGGCAGGTGATATAAATGCTCGTTGAGGTTATTAATTTAAATAAGTCTTTTGATGAGAAAAAAGTTTTAGATAATATTTCCTTTAAATTAGATGAGGGAAATATCACAGGTCTTGTTGGAAGAAATGGATCTGGTAAGACGACTTTACTAAAAATAATAGTTGGAATCTATAAGCACGATTCAGGCAAAGTTAAGATTTGTGGTAATTCTTTGGAAATCAATCCAAAAACGATTGCGCATATAGCATATTTGCCAGATAGATTTGATTATTTTGATTATAATAAGGTAAAAAATATTCCGGATTTTTATGAGATTTTGTATCCTAATTTTGATAGGGAGTTTTTTATAAATGAAATTTCTAAAAATAATATAAATTTAAACCAATCTGTGAGAAATTTCTCCAAGGGCGAAAAAAATCTTTTGGGACTTATAACAGTTCTTGCAAGTAACACGAAAGTTATTTTGATAGATGAAATTCTCGATGGTATGGATGTAATAAATAAAAGACTTATAACCAATTATTTGCTAGATGCCAAGGATAAGGGATGTGCAGTTTTTGCTTCAAGTCACGAACTGTCAGATCTAACTGGAATTTGTGATAATATTTTATATCTAAGCAAAGATGGAAAATTATCCTCAACCTCAGAAGAAAATAATCTCAACTTACACAAAATCCAACTTGTCGTAAAAGATAACTTGCCTAATGAAATAAAAGAAAAAGCGATAATACTTTCTAATATTGGTAGAGTTTATACTTTGCTTATAGATTCAAACAAAGAAGACTTAGAAAAGATTCTAGCTGATGAAAATGTCGTTCAATATGACAATTTGGAAATCAAAGTAGAAGATTATTTCTATTTAGAAGAAGGAGCAAGAAAATGAGTGATTTTAAGAAATTATTTAGAATTACTATGAAAAGATTTGGCATATGGATTTTGCTAATATCAATTTTGGTAGCTCTTGCCAACGGTTTGGGATTAAAAAGAGGATTGGATTTGGACTCCAAAAATTTTAAAGAATCCATAGATAAAATGGCAAGCGCAACTAACATAAGTTTTGAATCAAAAAACAGGAAAATTGACAAGGAATTTTTAAGTCAAGCAGATGAAATCGCCACAGCATATGAAGAAAAATATAATTTAAGTGAAAATGAGTATAAAAAATTTAACGATGAGTCAGATTTTGAAAAAATGATGACAAATTTCCAAGATAAATATGGTAGAGATTATTATGCTGTAACAGAACCTTATTATAATTATCATGATTATCTAACAACTTGGAAAGATAATGGGGGCAATAGAGTAGAAAATTCCTATGGCGGAAATTACATTGAGGATTTGACGTTGCCAATATGTTTTTTCATATTCATAATAGCAATTCTAGTTACAAGTTTTGAAGAGTCTTTACCTTATTACGAATTTACATGTATGTTTCCTTGGAGAAAAAAAGATGAAATTATCATGAAAAGCATCATGGTTTTTATCTTTGGACTAAGCATATATTTGATAAATTATCTTATAGGAATGGGACTTATGAAAGCGTCTGATTGGGGTCCGTTGATAAGCTTTGTCGGCATTGAAACAGTTTCTAAAATGCTATTGATGTTTCTTGCAACTAGTATTTTTGCAGTAGCTTTGGGAATGATAGCTGGTAATTTTATCGGCCATCTTGGCCTATCAATTATTGCCATAGGCTCCTTTAGACTTCTAAAAACTTTGATATTTGTAATTATAGCAATATTTAACGATTCAATAGCCTATGATTTTTCTGATAATTATAATAATTTTGCAAATTCTCTACCAAAATTTTTTAAACCTTTTGACATAGTCTTTAATGTTGACAATTCTTATCCATCCATTGCTGGATTTTTGGTAATTGCAATATTGTGGGCGATTTTGGCCTATGGAGTTAATAGCAAAATTTCTTCCGAGAAATCTGGATTGATGATAATTTCAAAGCCTGTTAGCATATGGGCAAAAACTTTAGGTATTTTGTCACTAACATCAGTTATTTATTATTTGATAAGCATAGTTGTAGCTCCATATAATATGTTAATCAATTTAATAATTTATGCCCTAGGCTTTTTGATAAGCTACAAGCTATTTGATGTTTTGTTTAAAGTAAGACTTAAATTTTAAGGAGTAATTATGGCAAAAGATAGGTTAAGCTGGCAAGAATATTTTATGAATCTTGCTATGACAGTTTCACAAAGAGGTACTTGCGACAGGGCTTATGTAGGTTGTGTAATTGTCAACAAAGAAAATCGAATTGTAAGCACTGGTTATAATGGATCAATAAAAGGCAATCCTCATTGCGATGAAATTGGACATACCATGAGAGATGGCCATTGCATAGCAACAATTCATGCCGAAATGAATGCACTTTTATATTGTGCCAAGGAAGGAATTTCTGTAAATGGTTGTATAGCCTATGTAACACATTTTCCATGCCTAAATTGCACAAAAAGCTTAATCCAAGCTGGAATTAGTAAAATATATTATAACAACGCTTATAGGGTTGATGATTATGCAAAAGAATTGCTTGAAAGAAATAAGATCCCTTATATAAAAATTGATTTGCCTACGGAGAAGTAAACAATGAACTATAGCGAAAATAACAAACAATACCATATAAATTTAGATAGTAATGATATTGGCAAATACGTAATTTTGCCAGGAGATCCAAAAAGAAGCAAAAAAATCGCAGAACATTTTGAAAATGCAAAATTAGTGGCTGATAATAGAGAATATGTGACCTATACAGGATTTTTAAATGGAGAAAAAGTTTCAGTAACATCAACTGGCATAGGAGGACCTTCAGCAGCTATAGCCATGGAAGAACTTACAAAAATAGGAGCACACACCTTTATTAGAGTTGGAACTTGTGGAGGAATTAGTCTTGATGTAAAAAGTGGCGATATAGTCATAGCTAATGCTGCTATAAGAGCTGAAGGAACTAGCAAAGAATATGCGCCTATAGAATTTCCTGCTGTAAGTGATTTTTTAGTTACAAGCGCCCTAAAAAAAGCTTCCGATAGCCTAAAACAAAATAGCCATTTGGGAGTTGTTCAGTGCAAGGATTCTTTTTATGGACAGCATGAAGCAGATAAAATGCCTATTTCCTATGAACTAAATAATAAATGGCAAGCTTGGAAAAAATTAGGAGCTCTAGCAAGCGAAATGGAATCTGCAGCCTTATTTACAGTTAGCCATTATCTAAAAGTTAGGTGTGGTGCTTGCTTTTTGGTTGTAGCTAACCAAGAAAGAGAAAAAGAAAATTTGGAAAATCCTGTAGTTCACGATACGGAAATGCCTATAAAAGTTGCCATTAAAGCACTAGAATATTTAATAGAAGATGATAAAAACAAATAGGAGCTTTTAAAGATAAAAAATAAGATCTCTCTTAAAATTAAGGGAGATCTTTTATATTCTTATTCTATTTCATCAACTGTAACATATTTTAACATTCCCATAATCTCATCATGACTTGGTAAGTCGAGAACTCTGGCGGTTGCACTTGCAGCAGCAATTGAAACTTTGTAGGCTTCTAGTGGATTATTATCTTTTACCAAATTTCCTAAAAATCCAGCAATCATCGCATCTCTACAAGCTGTTGTATTTACAATTTCTCTACCATCGTCAATTTCATTTGAAGCATATACCTTATCTTCAGCAAAAAGCATAGAACCTTGAGAACCGTAGGAAATAATTACATTTTTTGCTCCCATTTCTTGAAGCTTTTTGCCGTAAGGAATGTAATCTTTTTTCTCTTTAATTTCAACTCCAAAGATTTCAGCAATGTCTTCTCCATTTGGCTTGATTAGTAGAGGTTTTTCCTTAACCATATTTAAAAGATACTTACTTGGCACATCAGCAACAAAATCTGCCTTATTTGATGTAGCGACAGAAACTAATCTGTCATAAATTTCAACATCTCTATTTTCTTCCATAGGTGGGACAGATCCACCAAAAATAAGGGTGTCACCTTCTCTAACTCTGGATAAATAATAAAGCAATTCGTTAACTTCTTGTGAGGAAATTTTAGGTCCTGGAAAATTTATTACACTTTCTCTTTTGTTTTCAAAAATCTTTATATTTGTTCTGTTGACATTTTTCATTTCTACAAAATCAGCCTGAATTCTTTCTTTTTCTAGCCAATCTTTGATAAACATACCTTGAAAACCACCGACAAAACCTGTAGCTATTGATGGAATTCTAAGGGCTGAAAGGATTCTTGAAACATTTAGTGCCTTTCCACCTGGAAGAGTTGTTTCATTTATTATATTATTGTATTGACCTAAATTTAGATTTTCCAATTCAACTAATAAATCAATTGAAGGGTTAAGGGTTACAGTATAAATCATAATTTCTCCTTATATATTTAGTTTTCTGATGACTTCTATTACTTCTTCCATATGCATTCCATGAGATCCTTTTACAAAAACAAGAGTTGACTTACTTATTAGTTGTTTGAGTTTATCGCACAAATCCGCCTTATTTTCAAAATAAAATACTCTTGATTTTGGGAAATTTTCTAAGGCTGCTTGGTACATATTTATTGATAGAGGTCCAAAGAATAGGCAATAGTCGATACTATTTGGATCGATTTTCTTTCCTATGTCAAAATGATATGAAGCTTCATCATCTCCTAATTCTAGCATGTCAGATAAAACAACGATTTTTTTGTTATAGCCATTTAGCATATAGGCAATTTTTAGCCCTGCTAACAAGGCTTGAGGATTTGATTTATAGGAATCATCCAAGATATCAAAACCATCTAGTTCAATAAGTTCAGTACGATTTTTTGAGCTTATAGCTTTTGAAAAACCTTTATTAATTTCATCTGTCCCAAGTCCTAAAAAGCTTGCCACCATTGCAACAAAAGCTCCATTATATAATTGGTGATCGCCTACTAGTGGGAGAGTAAAAATATCGTTGTTATGTTTAAATTTTACCCCATTAAAACTAGATTCTATTTTTTCTATCTTGTAATCAGAAGAATCATCATCAAGACCAAAGCTTAAAACTTTTTGCTTTATAGGAAAATCTGCAATGATCTTTCTTAAAGTTGGGTCATCCATGTTGTAGATAAACAAACCATCTTCTTTCAATCCTTCTACAATTTCAAGTTTTGCCTTGGCAATACCTTCTTTTGATTTTAGTTTTAGTAAGTGACTATCGCCAATATTTAAAATTGCTGCAATATCAGGTTTTACAATATCTGTAGTTAGTGAAATATCCCCGAAATTGTCTGTGCCAAGTTCGATTACGGCAATTTCTGTTTGAGGATCTAAGTCCAAAACAGTTTTTGGGACTCCTATTTCATTATTGAGGTTTCCAATAGTTTTTTGGACTACAAATTTTTCTGATAAGACTTTAGCTAGCAAATCTTTGCAGGTAGTTTTGCCATTTGAACCGGTTATGGCAATTACTTTCATATCCAATTCGCTTCGGTAAGCTTTTGCCAAATCAATAAGAGCTTTTTTGGTATCTTCTACTATTATATAGGGAATGGTAATATTTTTGTTTAGATTAAAATCTTTATCTATAAGAAAGGCACTTGCACCTTTTTCTTCACATTCTTTGATAAAAATTCTTCCGTCATATACTTCTCCTACAAGAGGAATATAAAGGTTTGTTTTATCAATAGTTCTAGAATCTGTTGAAATTCCTTTAATTATTGTATTTTCTTTATCATGATCAGAAATTTTGCCATTAAGCATTTTTGCAATCTGACCTAAAGTTTTATTTATCATCAAATCTCCTTAATCCATCTTCGATTATCTGATCTAAGACATAAGAAAAGTCCTTGTCATAGCTAAGCATAGCAAGTCTTGCAAAAAATGATGATGGAGTAAATCCTGGGAAAGTGTTTATTTCATTAATATAAAGTTTTTTATCCTTTGAATAGAAAATATCTACACGGGCAAAACCAGAACAGCCACAAGCCTTGTAACATTCTTTGGCAAATTCTCTAGCTTTTTCTTCATCTTTTGGATCCATCTTATAAGGAAGTTCTTCTATGGTTTGCTTATCAAAATATTTTGCGTCATAATCCAAGAAAATATGGTCTGTAATATATGCTGCAGGTTTGGTAGCTAGAATATTATCTTTTTCGCCAATAACTGCAATTTCAATTTCTTGACCAACAATAAGCTCTTCGACCAAGGCCTTGTCATCGTATTTTAAGGCTTCATTAATAGCTTTTACCAATTGATCTTTATTTTCGACCTTATTTACACCAACAGATGAACCGTTAGCTGAAGGCTTTACAATTAAAGGAAATCCTATTTCATTTTCGCATCTTTCTAAGAATTTTTCATCAAAGCCTTCCTTATATGTATATAAATATTTAGCTTGGAGGAAACCATTTTTATAGAAAATATCATTGCTTGTAACCTTATCCATGCAGATGGCAGAAGATAAAAGTCCATTTCCTACATAAGGAAAGCCCAAAACATCCAAAAATCCTTGAATTGTTCCATCTTCGCCATAAGTTCCATGGATAGCAGGAATAATTACGGTGTTTTTAGGATCTAAGGATTTAATTTCATCGATAAAATTTCCTATGCTCTCAGCTTTTGAATAATTAATTTCTTTTACTAGGGAAAATTCATCGTTAGTTTCTTCAAAAGCAAAGGCTTTAGAAAAACATCCTTCTTTATTAATATAAACTAAGTTCAAATTGTACTTTTCTTTGTTTAAATTTTTGCTGATATTTAGGGCGCTTCTTAAAGCTATATCATGTTCGCTAGAAGGGCCACCAAAAAGCAAGTAGACATCAATCATTGCAATCTCTCTTTCATTATCAATATATAAAATTTTACTACATATAAAAATTATCGGCAAATATAAAGTTAAATTATAAAGATAATTACAAAAATTAAAAAACAAAAGTTACAAAATAAATATAAAAGTTTTTGAAGAAAATGTGTAGAAATACAGATTTCTACTAGGAATTAGAAAGATAAACATCTAATGATTTTAAAGGCTAAAGATTGATATTACAAGCGTTGGCAAAATTTTAAAATAAAAATATATTAAAAAGAAACTACATAATTTCTACACAATTACAAGATATAATAGCACTTGTAAAAAGAAGTTGTTAACATTTTGTAACTATTGTTACAAAACATAATAATTAAAATGAAAGGAAATTAATACATATGATTAATTTTAAAAAATATATACTTGCAACAGCTTTAGTTTTCCCATCAATAATAGCTATGAATGCAAAAGAATCTGATGCGGCAAAGGTAGTTATTGACAAAAACTTAGCTAATGCAGTAAACGTAAGAAATCAAGCAAGCTTAGGAGATAATGTAATGGGACTTATCTCCGATGAAGAGAAAAGCTATGAAATTAAATCTAACGAAGGAGATTGGTTAAAAATCGATTTTGACGGCAAAGATGCCTTTGTATCAAGAAGATATTTCCATATCCTTGGCGAAGATAAAATTATAGCAGCAACAAATTTCAGAGACAATCCAACAATCAACTCTAATGTTATGAGAATTTTACAAAAAGGCGAACTTGTAGAAGTTTTAGAAGTTGCAGAAAATGGCTATCTAAAAGTAGAAATTGATGGAAAAATTGGCTATGTTTACCACAACTTACTAGAAAGCTTTAGAGAAAAGAACGTAGCTTTAGAAAAAAATGCTAAGGCTAAAGAAAACAAACAAGCTCAACAAAGTCAACAAGTTCAAACAAACAACAACGAATCTTATGATACAAACCAACAAGTAAGCCAAGAAGATCAAATCCAAGAAGAACAACAATTTACAACAAATTGGGCAAAAGAATGGATAGCTCAAAGAGAATCTAATGGTTCTTACACAGCTTACAATCCAAGAGGGGGTTATTATGGTAGATATCAACTTAACCCATCATTAATTCATTACGGTGCAAGCCCAGCAGAACAAGAAGCAGCAGCCGATAATTATGTTTACCAAAGATATGGTTCATGGGAAGCAGCTCAACAATTCTGGGCATCACATGGCTGGTATTAAAAATATTTAGCATCCTCATTTATGGGGATGTTTTTTCTTTGGAAATTTTTCCTAGAGAAATAATTTAAGGCTGGTAAAATATAAACTATCAATAAATAAACAAAGGAGTTAACAATGGCAAAAAATCCTATAGTTACTTTTGAAATGGAAAATGGGGATATCTTTAAGGCAGAACTATATCCAGAAATTGCACCAAACACTGTAAATAATTTTATTTCCCTAATAAATAGCAATTTTTACGATGGATTGATTTTTCATAGGGTCATCAAAAATTTCATGATCCAAGGTGGAGATCCACAAGGAACAGGAATGGGTGGTCCTGGTTATTCAATTAAGGGAGAATTTTCTTCAAACGGATTTAAAAATGATTTAGCTCACAAAGCCGGAGTTTTATCAATGGCAAGATCAATGATGCCAGATTCTGCTGGAAGTCAATTTTTTATAATGCATAAGGATAGTCCACACCTAGATGGAGAATATGCAGCCTTTGGCAAAGTTATAGAAGGCATGGATATAATTGATAAAATTGCAAATGTAAAAACCGATAGAGCCGATAGACCAGTAGAAGAAGAAAAAATGAAAAAAGTTACAGTAGAAACTTTTGGAGAAAATTATCCAGAAGTTGAAAAATATTAATTAAAAAAAAGAATCTCTTGGATTAAAAGAATAAAAACTTTTCCAAGAGATTGTTTTTTTATATTCAATTCTAATTTTCCAAAATTTTGGGTGAAACTTTTTCTAATGGAATTTATGCTTTTTATATTTAAAATATTATTTTAAATATTATCATAATTTTTTAGAAGATATTCCAAAACTTCTATGCGTTCTTTTAGCTCTCTTCCTTGATCTGTATCTTTTAGAAGCATTCTAGGGTGGAGAACTTCAACTTCTTTGATATTTGGCCTATAGGAATTTACTCCTTCAGTTATGGATTCATAGCTTCTGTGCTCAGCTAGAGAAACTGCATGAGAGTTATAAACTAAGGTATAGCCAGCTATGCCAGTTTTAGCCTGGTAAGGCTTTGAAATTCCACCGTCTATTACATACAATTTCTTATTAGCTTTTACAGGAGAATCTCCCTTGGTAGTTTTTACTGGAACATGGCCATTAACAATTCTTCTTCTAGTCGATTTAACGTTAAATTCATCCAAAATCATATCGACAATTTCTTCGTCATTGGACAACTTATAATATGGATTGTAGTCCTCTTTTTTTAGCTCTTTGTTGTCTATAAAAATATTTTCAAAGTATGAAAATTGGCTTTTACCAAAAATAGGAGAATTTTTTCCGTTAAAAAGGTACCACATAACATCAACTGCGTAAGGATCCTTATTATAAAATGCATCTCTAGCAATGCTATCAAATTTATCCATCATAGCTTTGCCCTTAAAGACACCTCCGTCTATTTCAACTTCCCTAAAAGTTCCATCTTCGTTTAGTGGAATACAGCCATGAAAGAGCAAAGAACCATTTTCTACCTTATAAAGTCCACCTTTTTCGTACAAAAATGCAATGTGCTTATTAAGTTTACTAGCTCTGGTGAAATCCTGTTGGAGATTATCAATAACGTGTTTTTCACCTTTTGTAAGCTCTAGTGGATTTTTAGAATTAACTGTAGGTAAGTTTGTGTCCTTCAAAGGCTCGCCCTTATAAGTCATATTTGTAAAATCAATATGCTTTAAGAAATTTCTATCATCCATATTAAATTCTTTGTTGCGCTCAATCAATTGCCCATCTAGTTTATATCTTATAATTGAAATGGCCTTAAACATCTTGGCTGCAACTAGAGAATCGATATTATCGTAGTGATTTTCATCAAAAATTCTCGGCATAAACAATTCGCAAGGGTCTTCTCTATAATTTTTCATAGTAAATTCATAGAGTGGTCGAAGATTTATTCCATAACCATCTTCAAGCATATCAAAATTGTTATATTGGATTGCATTTGCAACACAAGCTGCTGTAAGAGCCTTACAGCCACAAACAGCTCCCATCCATTCTATATCGTGATTACCCCATTGGATATCTACATTAGGGAAATTAATTAGCTCATCTAAAATTATTTGTGGAGATGGACCTCTATCGAAGATATCGCCTACAACGTGAAGCTTATCAACACTTACTCTTTGAATTAGCTTTGAAATTAGGATTATAAAATCTTTGGCGGCTCCGTATTTTACGACATTATCGACAAGGTTATCGTAATAAACTTTTTTATTAAATTCTGAATCGTTGGTGTAAAGCAGTTCATCCACAATATTTGTATAGGAAGTACCAAACTTTCTTTTGACATAATCTTTGGCGTATTTGGTTGAAACAAATCTAAATAAAGAAACCAACCTATGAATAGTTATGGTAAGATAATCTTCGTTAAGACATCCTCTAAGCTCTAAATCGTGGAGGACTTCTTTTGGATTATAAACCAAGTCAACCAAGCTATCTTGCTCTTCTTTTAGAAGAGTATCGCCAAAATTTAGAGAAGTTTTTTCTCTAATATTTCCTGAAGCAGATTTTAGTAAATGCAAAAATGCACTAGATTCTCCGTGGATATCAGAGAAAAAATACTCAGTTCCCTTTGGCAGATAAAGCTTTGAATTTAGAGAAATAAGTTCATTTCTAACCTTAGACTTGCTGTCGTAATGTTCTTTTAACAACTTGTAACAATTTTCTTGCATAAAAATCTCCTTAAATTTTCTATCTAATTAAGCAGGACTTTATTACTGGTCTATTTTTTTGTGTCATCTTTTTGAACAGCATCAGAAACATCTACATCATCCAAATTTTCACTATCTATCTCATTTGGATTACTTTGGTAAACTAATTTATCGTCAATTTCTTCGTGAGTATCAGAATCTTCTATGAGTTTTGCAGAATCTACAAATGCTTGCTCTTCTGTTTTTGTTTCTAGGTCAGAATTTTTTTCCTCATTTTCATCTTTTGTATAAATTTTGACTTTCTCTTCTTCTTCATTTGCCTCAGCTTCATCTAGGTCTATATTTTTTTCAAATTCTATATAATCATTTTCTTTTTTATTTTCGCCTAAACTTTCATTTGAGATTTCAATATTTTCATCATCTACATAAAGACCACGAGCTTTGGCTATTAATCCAAAAATAGAATTAATTACAATTAGGCCATTGAGGGCAAAAAATACATAGACGAAGTATTTTTGCTCATTTCTTAGGCTTATATAGACAAATCCATCTAATGCCAAAAATATCAAGGCAAAAAGTAGATTAGACAAATGATATTTACCATTATCAGCTGCCCTAAAAATATGTCTTGTAATTATGATATTAAGGATAAAAAGTATAGCAAAAATCATTATAAGTGTTGCTTTTATCAAAGTTTTTGGAATAAAATTAAATCCTATAATATCAAAAGATGCGTAAAGTAAATTAATATCGACCAAAATTGTAAAAGCTATGGCAAGCAAAAATAAAATCGTTACTATGGATCGGAATAATCCGGTAATTGTGCTTATAAATTTAATTAATTTTTTCATAGATCCTCCATTACTAATATTATAACATAATTGGTCTTTATAAATAAATATCCTAGAGAAAATTATAAATATGTGGTATAATAAAAAAATTGTGTTTACAATACCAATTATTGTATGTATAGTAAGAGTAATGTAATTTATTTTAATATTATTTTCTGAAATTCTAGTTGACAAATCTAGGTAATTTGTGGTATAATATGCCATTGCTAGAAATCTGTACACCTAGATTTTTTGTAGGATTTTAGGCTAATTTTTAGCCTTTCGTGTTTAAAAGAGTGAAGGAGTTTTAATTAATGGTCCAATATCACAAAGAGTTCTTTGGAAAAACTGAAAGAGTGAGTTTTTCTAAATTTCCTCAAGTCTTAGATTTACCTAATTTACTAAAAGTTCAAAAAGATTCTTATCAATGGTTCTTAGATGAAGGCCTAGGTCAAATTTTAGAAGACATTTCTCCAATTGAGGATTACAATGGCAATTTGATACTTGAATTTGTAGGCTATGAGTTTGACGATCAAACAAAATATACTATTCAAGAGGCAAAATATAAGGATACAACTTATTCAAGAGATTTAAAGGTCAAAGCTCGTCTTATCAACAAAGAGACAGAAGAAGTAAAAGAGCAAGAAGTTTTTATGGGAGATTTCCCTATGATGACAGATTCTGCAACCTTTGTAATTAACGGTGCGGAAAGAGTTATAGTTAGTCAGCTTGTAAGAAGTCCTGGCGTTTATTTTGCAGAAGAAACTGACAAGAGCGGGGACAAACTTTATTCTTGTACTGTTATACCAAATAGAGGAGCTTGGATAGAATTTGATACTGATGCCAGCCATACAGTAAATGTACGCTTGGATAGGACAAGAAAGCTTCCAGCTACTACTTTGGTTAGAGCCTTATTATTCCAAACTGATGATGAAATAATAAAAGCTTTAGGAGATACCAAACATCTTAGAACAACACTTGAAAAAGAAAATTCACAAACAAGTGAAGAAGCACTAATAGATATTTATAGAAAGCTTAAACCAGGAGATCCTGCAAGTTTAGAATCCGCCCAAAACCTAATTAATAATTTATTATTTGATGATAGAAGATATGACTTGGCAAAAGTTGGTAGATACAAATATAACCAAAAATTAGCTCTATGGCCAAGAATTGAAGGCGAAAAAGCTGCAGAAGATGTAATTGATGGCGAAACTGGTGAGCTTTTCGTTAAAAAAGGCGAAGTTATTGATAGATCTACAGCAATTGCCATAGAAAATGCTGGAATTAATTCTGTCGATATATTAAAAGAAATAAATGAAGATGAATATCAAGTTCTAAAAATAATAGGTAATCATTTTGTAGATATCAAATCTTTTGAAGAATTAGAAGATGTCGATTATGACATAGATGAATTTGCTGAAAAAGTTTATTATCCAGTGATGAGAGAAATTATCGATGAAGCTAGTGATAATGAAGAAATTCTTTCTATGATGATCAAAAGAAAGAAAGAACTTGCACCAAAAAATATAACAAGAAGTGACTTATTAGCCATAGTAAATTACCAATTTAACCTTTTTGAAGGAGTTGGCGATGTTGACGATATTGACCATTTAGGCAATCGTAGAGTTCGTGGAGTTGGAGAATTACTTCAAAATCAATTTAGAGTAGGTCTTGCTCGTATGGAAAGAGTTGTTCGCGAAAGAATGACAACCCAAGATCCAGATCTTGCAACACCACAAGGACTAATTAATATTAAACCTGTAACTGCAGTTATAAAAGAATTCTTTGGATCAAGCCAACTTTCTCAATTTATGGATCAAACAAATCCAATGAGTGAGTTAACTCACAAAAGACGTCTATCAGCTTTAGGACCTGGAGGTTTATCAAGAGATCGTGCAGGAGTTGAAGTCCGTGACGTTCACGATTCTCACTACGGTAGAATTTGTCCGATAGAAACTCCAGAAGGACCTAATATAGGACTTATAACTTCTCTTACAACCTATGCAAGAGTTAACAAATATGGTTTTATCGAAACTCCCTATAGAATTGTTGAAGCAGGTGGAAAGGTAACTGACCAAATCGATTATCTAACAGCTGATGTTGAGGATAATTTCATTATAGCTCAAGCTAACGAACCACTTGACGAAAACAATGTTTTTGTAAATGAAAGAGTTTCAGGACGTGGTTACAAGGGTGAAAATGATATCTATCCAAGAGAATCCATCCAATATATGGACGTTTCTCCTCAACAAATAGTTTCTGTTGGAGCATCACTAATTCCATTTTTGGAAAACGACGATAGTACCCGTGCTCTAATGGGTGCCAACATGCAACGTCAAGCAGTTCCACTACTAAAATCTGAAGCACCTATTGTTGCAACAGGAATAGAACATAGGGCAGCCAAAGACTCTGGGGTTTGCGTAGTTAGCAAAAACGCTGGGGAAGTTGTTTATGTTGGAGATGAAAAAATCAAAGTAAAAAGAGATGACAATGGTGAAATTGAAGTCTACGATCTACTTAAATTTAAAAGAGCCAACCAAGGAACAACCATAAACCAAAGACCAATTGTAAAACTTCACGATAAGGTTAGTGCCAATGAAATCTTAGCAGATGGTCCATCAACCAAAGATGGGGAACTTGCTTTAGGAAAAAATATCCTAATTGCCTTTACAACTTGGGAAGGTTACAACTTCGAGGATGCTATGCTTCTTAATGAGGAGCTTGTTATAGATGATGTTTTAACATCAGTTCATATAGAAGAGCATGAATGCGAAGCTCGTGAAACAAAACTTGGTGCTGAAGAAATAACCAAAGATATACCAAATGTCGGCGATGATATGAAGAAAAACCTCGATGCTAATGGAATCATTCGTATAGGAGCTGAGGTAAAATCTGGTGATATCCTAGTAGGAAAAGTTTCACCAAAAGGAGAAACAGAATTATCACCAGAAGAAAGACTTCTTCGTGCAATATTTGGCGAAAAAGCACGTGAAGTTCGCGATACATCACTAAAAGTACCTCATGGTGAAGAAGGTATTGTAGTAGATGTAAAAGAATATGACAAAAAAGATGGAGACGAATTATCTCCAGGTGTAAATAAAGTAATTAGAGTTTATGTAGCTACAAAAAGAAAAATAATGGTAGGCGATAAGATGTGTGGTCGCCACGGTAACAAGGGTGTCGTTTCAAGAATTTTACCAAGAGAAGATATGCCATTTTTACCAGATGGAACACCTATCCAAATTTGCCTAAACCCATTAGGTATACCAAGCCGTATGAACCTTGGACAAGTACTTGAAGTTCACATGGGACTTGCTGCAAGAGCAATGGGTTGGAAAATAGCTACACCAGTATTTGATGGTGCAATGGATACTGAAATTGAAGATGCTCTTGAGGAAGCTTCAAAAACTGCGCCATACATCAACAAAACTGGTAAAATTCTTCTTCGTGATGGTAGAACTGGGGAAAATTTTGAAAATCCAGTAACAGTTGGCGTAATGTATATGCTAAAACTTCATCACATGGTCGAAGAAAAAATTCACGCTAGATCCATTGGACCATATTCACTTGTAACCCAACAACCACTTGGTGGTAAGGCACAATTTGGTGGTCAAAGATTTGGAGAAATGGAAGTTTGGGCTTTGGAAGCTTATGGTGCAAGCCATACCCTCCAAGAAATTCTAACTGTAAAATCAGATGATGTTACAGGACGTGTAAAAACTTACGAATCAATTGTAAAAGGCGAAAACATCCCTGATCCAGGAACTCCAGAATCCTTTAAGGTTTTAGTAAAAGAGCTTCAATCACTTGCCCTAGATGTTGAGCTATTAGATGATGATGGTTCAGTAATAGAAATAAAAGAAAATGTAGACGAACAAGATAGATTTAGTCAAGTTGACAAAATAGATGCATCAAAAATAAAATCCCAAACCAGATCTTTAACACAAAACATGAATAATTCAGAAGAAAATGAAATTGAAAGTGAAGAAGATAGTGAAGACATTCAAATAGAAGAAGAATTTGAAAGCCTATATCAAAAAGATTCAGATACTGACGGATTTAGCATCGAGGAAGTAGAATAGGGAGATTTATGAGCGAATTACAAAATTTTGACGGGATGAGGATGAAAATTGCATCCCCTGAAAAAATCAGATCCTGGTCTCATGGTGAAGTTAAAAAACCTGAGACAATCAATTATAGAACCCTTAAACCAGAAAAAGATGGTCTATTTTGCGAAAAAATATTTGGACCAACCAAAGACTATGAGTGTTCTTGCGGCAAATATAAGAGAATTAGATACAAGGGCGTAGTTTGTGAAAAATGTGGAGTTGAAGTAACAAAGGCAAAAGTTCGCCGTGAAAGAATGGGACACATTGAACTTGCAGCTCCAGTAAGTCATATTTGGTATTTTAAAGGAATTCCATCAAAAATGGGATTACTACTTGATATGAGTCCTAGAATCCTTGAGAAAATCCTTTATTTTGCCTCTTATGTAGTAATAAATCCTGGCCAAACAGACCTATATGTTAAGCAAGAAATTTCTGAAACAGAATATCAAGATATAATAGAAAAATATCCAGACGATACAGAATTTAAGGCTGCTATGGGAGCTGAAGCTGTTAAGGAATTACTAGCAAATATAGATTTGGAAAAAGAATATGAACTATTGATGAAAGAGCTTGAAGAAGCAACAGGTCAAAAGAAAGTTAGAATTTCAAGACGTCTTGAAGTTGTAGATGCCTTTTTAACAAGTGGCAACAAACCAGAATGGATGATTCTTGACGTTCTTCCAGTTATGCCACCAGAGCTTAGACCAATGGTGCAACTTGAAGGTGGAAGATTTGCCACATCTGACCTAAATGATCTTTATAGACGTGTAATCAATAGAAATAACAGATTAAAAAGACTTTTAGATATTGGAGCACCAGAAATAATCGTAAGAAACGAAAAAAGAATGCTTCAAGAAGCTGTAGATGCCCTAATTGACAATGGTAGAAGAGGAAGAGCTGTAACAGGTGCTTCCAATAGAAATATGAAATCTCTATCAGATCTTCTAAAAGGAAAATCTGGACGTTTTAGACAAAACTTACTAGGTAAACGTGTAGATTATTCAGGACGTTCAGTAATAGTAGTAGGTCCAGATCTAAAATTTAACCAATGTGGCTTGCCTCAAGAGATGGCACTTGAATTATTTAAGCCATTTATAATGAATAAGGTTGTTGATCGTGGCATGGCCCACAATCTAAAAGCTGCCAAGAAAATGGTAGAGAAAAAAGATCCAAGAGTTTATGAAGTCTTAGAAGAAGTTATAAAAGATCATCCAGTATTATTAAACCGTGCCCCTACTTTGCACAGACTTGGTATTCAAGCTTTTGAGCCAGTTCTTGTAGAAGGTAAGGCAATAAAACTACATCCGCTTGCTTGTAACGCATTTAATGCGGACTTTGATGGTGACCAAATGGCTATCCACTTGCCATTATCAAATGAAGCACAAATAGAAGCAAGACTTTTGATGATGTCAACAAATAATATTTTGGGCTTAAAAGATGGAAAACCAATAACCACACCTTCACAAGATATGGTATTAGGTGCATATTATCTAACAACTATCAAAGAAGGCGCCAAAGGCGAGGGAATGGTTTTTGAATCTACCAATGAAATGAAAAAAGCTCTTCTAACAGGAGCAGTAGAATTTCAAAGTGAAGTTTCAGTAAGAATAAAAAAAGACCCAGAAGATAAGGGCAAAATTGTAAAATCTTCTGTAGGTAGATTCATTTATAACGAGGGAATTCCTCAAGATTTAGGCTATGTAAACCGTAAAGAAGATCCTTATTCACTAGAAATAGATCAAGTTATCGATTCTGGAGTATTAAAAGATATAGTGGGTAGATGTTTTAGAAAGCATGGCAATATCAAAACTGCAGAAGTTTTAGACTATATCAAACAAACAGGCTATAAATACTCAACCCTTTCAGGTCTTACAGTATCTATGGCAGATGTAAACATTCCAAAAGAAAAATGGGATATCATAGCTGAAGCTGATAATGAAGTAGACAAATACGAAAAACTTTACAGACGTGGTCTTATCACAGATGATGAAAGATATGAAAAAGTAATAGATATTTGGAGAATTACAACAGATAAGGTAACAGACGCTCTACTAAGCGATTTGCGTGATGACAACAACATAAAGATCTTTGCAGACTCTGGTGCCCGTGGTTCAACCAACCAAATCAGACAATTAGGTGGTATGCGTGGACTAATGAGCCAGGCTGATGGTAAAACAATAGAAATTCCAGTAAAGGCAAACTTTAGAGAAGGACTTTCTGTACAAGAATACTTTATCTCAAGCCACGGTTCTCGTAAGGGTCTTACAGATACAGCCCTAAGAACAGCAGACTCAGGTTACTTAACCCGTAGGATGGTAGACATTTCTCAAGATGTAATAGTAACAGAAGATGATTGTCATACCCATAGTTATGTTGAAGCCTACGAATTTAAAGATGGCAACGAACTAGTAGAAAACTTATACACCCGTATAGTTGGTAGAACTTCATTTGAAGATATAAAAGATGAAAATGGAGAGCTAATTGCTAGCAAAGACCAATTAATAGATGAAGATACAGCCGATAGAATAGTTCAAGCAGGCATAAAGAAAGTAAAACTTCGTTCAGTTCTTGAATGTAAGGCTAAACAAGGTGTTTGCGCAAAATGCTATGGAAGAAACTTAGCAACAGGAAAACCAGTTAATATTGGAGAGGCTGTAGGAATAATAGCAGCCCAATCAATAGGTGAGCCTGGTACACAACTTACCATGAGAACTTTCCACTCAGGTGGTATAGCAGGAGTAGGAATAACCTCAGGTCTTCCAAGAGTTGAAGAATTATTTGAAGCTCGTAAACCTAAAGGACTTGCTTATATTGCAGAAAATTCTGGAACAGTAAGTCTAATCCAAAATGAAAAGAAAACTGACGTAGAAATCTTATCAGAAGACGGCTATGCTCAAAAATATAACATACCATTTGGCTCAAGAATTCTTGTCCACGATGGAGACGTGGTAGAAAAGGGAGCTCAACTAACAGAAGGTTCTCTAGATCCACACGATGTATTAAATGTTTTAGGCAAAGTTGGAGTTCAAAATTATATCACCAAGGAAGTACAAAAAGTTTACCGTATCCAAGGTGTAGAAATTGACGATAGACATATAGAAGTAATAACTCGTCAAATGCTAAAGAAAGTAAAAATTGAAGATTCTGGAGATAGTAAGTTTTTACCAGGATCCTTACAAGAAAGACGAGAAGTTGAACAAGTTAATGAAAAATTGGAAGCAGAAGGCAAAATGCCAGCTAAATACAGCCAAGAATTACTTGGTATAACCAAGGCTTCTCTTGCAACAAATTCATGGCTATCAGCAGCTTCTTTCCAAGAAACGACAAGAGTACTAACAGATGCATCAATCAAAGGCAAAGTCGATGATCTAATGGGTCTTAAAGAAAATATCATAATAGGAAAACTAATACCAGCAGGAACTGGCATGAAACGCTACAACGATGTAGAAATAGATTATGAAACAAAAGAACTAGAAGATGCACAAATTGCCATGAACATGGAAGCTTTAGAAAAAGAAGAAGCGCAAATATAAATTTTAAGGACTGTTTAAGGAAAATTTATTCCCTAACAGTCCTTTTTAATTTGCTATAACAATATCAAGATATCACTTTATAAAAAATCAACTTTAAAGCAAATGAAATAAAAGATAAATATTTGTATTATTATTCACTATAATTAAGGAAAATATGAAAACCTTAGTCAAATATGCAAAAAATCTTTAAAAAAAATTTACATTATTCATTTTATCTGTTATAATGCTGTTGGTGGGAAAAATAATCCACCTACATATTATAAAATCAGGAGGAGAAATTTTTAATATGAAAAGGTTTACTAAAGTTCTTCCTTTAGTTTTTGCATTAGTTTTCACAGCTTGTGGAAATAACGCAGATAAGAAAACAGAGGAAAACAAAGACGCTAGCACAGAAACAAAAACAACAGAACAAGCTAGCACAGAGACAGCAACTAGTGGAGATAAAACTGTTTACAATTCTTTTATAGCAGCAGATCCAAACTCTATAGATGCTCAAAGAGGTTCAGATACATATGGTAACAAAATAGTTAACAACATCTATGAACCACTTTTAAGATTAGTTGAAGACGGTGATGGACTAAAAGTTGAAGAAGCAGCAGCTGAAAGCTGGGAACTTTCTGAAGATGGTAAAACATATACATTCCACATCAGACCAAATATGAAATGGGAAGATGGAGAGCCTTTAACAGCTAAAGACTTCGAATATGGTATCAAACGTACAGTTGATCCAGCAAGTGGTTCTGAAAGTGCATTCTTACTTGCAGACATTGAAAACTTTGCAGAATGTAACAAAGGCAAAAAACCACTTGATGAACTTGGAGTAAAAGCTACAGACGATATGACTCTAGAAATTAAACTATCTCATCCAGCAACTTACTTTACATCAATAATTCCATTTAGAGTTTGCTTCCCACAAAGACAAGATGTTGTTGAAGCAAAAGGTGATGCATTTGGTTCTGAAGCTGATACAGTAGTAGGATGCGGTCCTTTCAAACTAACAGAATGGACACACAACTCTCAATTAGTTCTTGAAAAGAACCCTGAATATTGGGATGCTGATAAGGTATCACTTGAAAAAGTTAACTTAAAAGTATTAACAGATATCAACGCTCGTATGAACGCTTTCCAAGCAAAAGAAATTATGTCAATAATTACAAACTTACCTGAATGGACACAAACATTTGATAAGATGGAAGGTATCGCAACAGCAGATGTGGCACTTCCATCAATGGATTACATGGTTCCAAACCACAAAGATGAGCTATTTAAAAACGCAAAAGTTAGAAAAGCCTTTAACCTTGCTTTAGATAGAGAAGGATTAAATGATGTTGTTCTTTCTGGACAATCAACACCAGCTTATTACTGGGTACCAGGTGGTATTACTCTAAATACAATAAACTTTAGAGAATTTGCTGGAGAACCACTAAAGAAAGCAATCGAAGAAAATTCTGACGTAAAAGCTTTACTTCAAGAAGGTCTTGATGAAATTGGCAAAGGTCAAAAACCAGAAGATCTTGAAATTAGCTTAATTATGACAAACGATACTTTCTTAAAAGCATATGGTGAATACCTACAAGAAAACCTACAACAAAAACTAGGTGTTAAAGTTAACCTAGAAACACTAGAATGGCCAGTTCTATCTAGTAGAGTTCAAAAAGGTGACTACCAATTAGCATTCTTATCATGGTTTGCAGATTACAACAACCCATCAGCAATGCTTTCATTATTCAAATCTGATGCAGCAGCTGTAAACTCTGGTTGGACAAGCGCAGATTATGATAAACTAATTGATGAAGCAGCAATTGAAACTGATGATCAAAAAGCAGCTGATTTATACAAACAAGCTGAACAAATGCTAGTTGATGAAGATGTTATCTATCCACTTATTACTGGTAAATCAACCCTATATTACCAAGATAATATAGAAAATATCAACATTAACCAATTCTCTACAGCTGGATATAAATATATCAAGATTAAATAAGAATAGAGAAAATATAAAAAAAGTAAGAAGCTGTTAGATTCTAACAGCTTCTGCAATTTTAGGAGATATAATGGCGAAATACATACTAAAGAGGTTATTATATATGGTTATAACCTTATTTATAATAACCACAATAACATTTTATCTAATGCACAATATTCAAGGTGATCCATTGACAGCAGCAGGTAAAACACTTCCAGCCCAAACGCTCGAAAACTATAGGATAAAATACGGTTTGGATAAGTCTACCACAGAGCAATATAAGATGTTCTTAGCTAATGCTATGCATGGAGATTTAGGTTCAAGTTTTAAATTTGCAGGTAGATCAGTTAGTGGAACCATTAAGGAAACTGCACCAATTTCTGGTAAAGTTGGTGGACAAGCAATGCTTATTGGTATTTTAATTGGTCTTACTTTTGGTATTATTGCAGCTCTTACCAGAAATAGATGGCCTGACTCGGTTATTAAAATTATTGCAATTATTGGAGTCACAGTCCCAGTCTTTGTTTTAGGATCACTTCTTCAATATTGGATGGGTGTAAAAAAGGGATGGTTCCCAACTTCTGGTTGGACAGGAGAATTTAAATATTCTGTTATACCAACTATTGCCCTATGTTTTGGTTCTATTGCAACATATTCTAGATATATGAGAAGTAATGTTCTAGAAGTTTTAAATCAAGATTATATCTTGACTGCCCAAGCTAAGGGTGTTTCTAAATTTAACATTATAACCAAACACGTTCTAAGAAATGCTATGCTACCAATAGTTACAATAGTTGGACCACAAGTAGCAGCAATATTTACTGGATCTTTCATTATCGAAACTATGTTTTCAATTCCAGGACTTGGTTATTATTTTGTAAACTCAGTTACTTCAAGAGACTATCCATTTATCATTGGAACTACTATATTTTATGCAGCATTATTCTTAGTTGTACAATTGTTAGTAGATATAGTTTATGGATTAGTAGATCCAAGAATAAAATTAGCTGAATAGGAGAATTTATGCAAAGTATTGATAAATCCTTATTTAATAAAATTTCTGATGACCAAAAATCTTCAGAATTTATAGCAAGACCAGTTGTTACTTATTGGTCAGATGCATGGAGAAGATTTAAGAAAAATAAACTCGCATTAATTTCTCTTATCATCTTAATTATTTTGACAGTTATGGTTATTATTGGACCAATGCTAACACCATATGAGTTTAATCAAATGGTTGGAGCAAAAAACCAAACTCCAAATAGCCAGTTTTGGTTTGGTACTGATAACCTTGGTCGTGACATTTTCACAAGATTGTGGAGAGGTGGTAGAATTTCTATTGCCATTGGTATTGCAGGTGCTTTGATTTCTACTGTTATTGGTAGTATTTATGGCGCTATTTCTGCTTATTTTGGTGGCAAAGTTGATACTATAATGATGAGAATTGTTGAAATTTTAATTTCAATTCCTTATATACTTATAGTAATAATTCTAAGACTTGCACTTGGTTCATCAGGAATCGGTACTCTTATTCTTGCCATGACTATCACTGGTTGGTGTGGTCTTGCAAGACTTGTTAGAGGACAAATCTTATCCTTGAAGGAATATGACTATATTAAGGCTGCTCAAGTTCTTGGTGTAAGCAATAAAGACATAGTTTTAAAACACTTACTACCAAATACTTTAAATGTAATTTTGGTTTCAATTTCTTTTGATGTACCAGGTTATATTTTCTCAGAAGCTTTCCTAAGTTACTTATCACTTGGTGTACAACCACCAGAAACTTCTTGGGGTGCTATGGTTTCTGCAGCACAAAGTTATTTCCAATTCTATCCATACCAATTGCTATTCCCAGCTTTGATGATTGCCCTAACAATGCTTTCATTTACACTCCTTGGCGATGGACTTAGAGATGCCCTTGATCCAAATCTTAGAAGGTAGGTAATATGACAGAAGTAAAAACATTTAACTTAGCTAATAATATTAGTGAGAATGAAACAAACAAAGAAAATATTATAAAAGATGATAGTTTAAGCGTTGATAGAGTTAGTCATCATCAAATATTGTCTTACGAAAATAGGGATAAGGTTATAGAAGTTAGAGATTTAAACTTACACTTTGATACCTATGCTGGTGAAGTAAAGGCAATTAGAGGAGTTAGCTTTGATATTTATGATGGAGAAGTTTTAGCTTTAGTTGGTGAATCTGGTTGTGGAAAAACAGTTGTAAGTAAGTCAATTCTTCAAATTTTGCCAAACAATGCAATAATCCAAGAAGGCTCTGTAATTAATTATATGGGTAAGGATGTTATTCATATGAGTAAAGATGAGCTTAAAGATTACAAGGGTTCAGAAGTTTCAATGATTTTCCAAGACCCTATGACATCTTTAAATCCAACTACAAAAATTGGTAAACAAATTACAGAATCTTTGTTAATTCATACAAAAATGAGCAAAGCTGAAGCAAAAGAAGAAGCTATTAGACTTCTTGAAACTGTAAATATACCAAATGCTGCCAAAAGATTTAACCAATATCCATTTGAGCTTTCAGGTGGTATGCGTCAAAGAGTTATGATAGCAATTGCTCTTGCTTGTAATCCAAATGTTATACTAGCAGACGAGCCAACAACAGCTTTGGATGTAACAATTCAAGCGCAAATCATCGACTTATTAAGAGAGCTAAAAGATAAACAAAATACATCTATAGTTCTTGTAACTCATGACCTTGGTGTAGTAGCAGATTTTGCAGATAGAATTCAAATAATGTATGCTGGCGAAATAATGGAAACTGGAACTGTTAGAGAAATTTTCTATGATGGTAAACACCCTTACACTTGGGCTTTATTAAAGTCAGTTCCAAAGATGAACTCTACAAAAGATGAAGCTTTATATTCATTAAAGGGTACACCTCCAGATCTAATTCAAGACATCAAAGGTTGTCCTTTTGTAGATAGGTGCGAATATGCTATGGAAATTTGCAGGGCTCAAAAACCACCGTTTTATGAATTCTCTAAATTCCACAAGTGCAAATGCTGGTTAAATCATGAATATGCACCAAAAGTAGAAAAACCTATATAGGAGTTTTTATGGAAAATAGAGAAAATAAAGAAGTACTTGTAGAAGTTAAAGATATGGACAAGTTTTTTAGAGTTGGCAAAAACCAAGATCTAAAAGCTTGCGAAGACATAAGTATAGATATATATAAGGGTGAAACATTAGGCCTTGTAGGAGAATCAGGTTGTGGAAAAACTACCTTTGGTAGAACTCTTATCAAATTATATGAACCAACCAATGGAACTATAAAATATAAGGGTGAGGATATAACAAAACTTGATAAAACTCAACAAAAGAAATTTAGAAAACAAGCACAAATGATTTTCCAAGATCCTTACGCTTCACTAGATCCTAGAATGACCATTGGAGATATAATTTCTGAAGGAATTCGTGTTCATTTTAAAGATATGAAAGAAAAAGAAATCCAAGCCAAAGTTTCAGATCTTTTGCAAACTGTAGGGCTAAACGCCGAACATGGTGCAAGGTTTCCTCACGAACTATCTGGTGGACAAAGACAAAGAATAGGTATAGCCAGAGCACTTGCAGTTGAGCCAGAATTTATCATTTGCGATGAGCCAATATCAGCTCTTGATGTTAGTATTCAAGCTCAAGTTGTAAACTTATTAATAGAATTGCAAAATACTAGAAAGTTGACTTACTTATTTATTTCTCACGACCTATCAATGGTTTCACACATTTCAGATAGGGTTGGAGTAATGTATTTGGGATCTATGGTAGAAGTTGCAAAATCAGAAAGAATTTATGCTAGTGCATATCACCCATACACCCAAGCTTTGATATCAGCAATTCCTATACCTGACCCAGATGTATCAACAGCAGGCTATGAAAAACTAGAAGGAGAAATTCCTTCACCAATCAATGCACCTGTTGGTTGTAAATTCAACACTCGTTGCAAATATGCAATGGATATTTGTAAAAAAGAAAGACCATCTCTAGTAGAACTTGAGCCAAATCATCTATGTGCTTGCCACCTATATGATCAAGGACTAGAACAAGGTATAGAAAAAATCGAAAGAATGAAAAAGGAATTAGAGAAAAAAGAAGAAATACTACTCTAATATACATTTAGATTAAATTAAATAAATAGCAAAAACTAACCTTAAATGGCAAAAGCCTTTAAAGAGTTAGTTTTTTTATTGAAAAATATATTTTTTATAATTAAATCATCGGCCAATTTCTGTTATAATAAAAAACATAGGAGGAATTATGGCTAAAAAAAAGCACTTTAATCGTACATATAGTCCCAAAAAATTATCCACAATACTAACATTTGTAGGGACAGGAATTTTATGTGGAATAGTTATAGGAAGCTTTAAGACGCTTATTAAATTTTATTCAAGCCTAATGCTCGATTTATTTGCAAGAGCTAAGGGAAATATTTCTTATTCCATTTTAATAATTGCCTTATTTTTCATTATAGGAAGTTTTATTTATTATTTGTCAAAAAAAGATCCAAATATCAATGGGTCTGGAATCCCCGTTATCTATGCTATGCTAAATGATAAGCTAAAAGTTGATTCTTTTAGAACTCTAATTAGGAAATTTATAGCAAGTATTCTAACAATTGGTTCAGGACTTACCCTTGGAAGAGAAGGTCCGTCCGTACAAATTGGCGGTCTTCTTGGAGATATAGCACATAAAATGACAAAATCAGAAGAAGATAAGTCTTATTTTATAGGATCATCAGCAGGAGCAGGACTTGCAGTAGCCTTTAACGCGCCAATGGCGGGAGTTTTATTTACCATAGAAGAAATTTTCAAAAAAACTGACAGAAAAGTTTTTCTATCAACAGCAATCACAATTTTCTCAGCAGTTATTACTTCAGATCTAATCTTTGGAAATTTGCCAGCTTTGGTAAATGTTCCTAAATTTCAAGTAATGCATCTAAAAATGATAATTCATCTAGTAATTTTAGGAATTATTACAGGTTTATCTGGAGTATTTTTTAACAAGATAGTTATTGGGTCTAAGGGATTTTTTGGAAAAATTAATATTAATCCATTCGTAAAATATATGATTCCTTTCATAGTCACGGGACTTGTTTTAATGGTTGATATTAACCTATTTTCTTCAGGAGAATCTTATATATTTTTCCCTATAAAAGGAAATCCAAATCTAGGAAGACTAATTTTTTTGTATTTTGCAAAAATATTATTATTAGCCTTGGCTTTTGGAGTGAGCATACCAGGTGGATCTTTAGTTCCACTTTTAGTAATAGGTTCACTTGCAGGAAATATATTTGCAAGCTTTTTAGCAAATTTAGGCTTAATTGATCCGCAATTAATTTTGGTATTTTCCATGATGGCAATGTGTGGCCACTTTTCAGCCATAGTAAGAACACCGATTACAGCGATAATCTTGGTTTTGGAAATGACAGGAGGAGCCTTTAACTATTTATTAGGCCTATCAGTAGTAAGCCTAGTATCCTACTCCACAGCAGAAATCTTTAAATCCAAGCCTTTCTATGATCACTTGTATGAGATTTTGATAAAAAAATAAATTAAAAAACTGACCTATAAATTGTTTAACAAAATATAGGTCAGTTCCTTTATTAGTATGAATCTCCACCGATTATTTTTCCATCATATGCATCTACATAAACCATATCATCAGCAATTTCTACAATATATGCCAGATGCAAATCTTTACTTTCTTTTTCTATTTGTTTATTTTCATCGAAAAAATCATTTGAATCAACAACGGTCAAAGTAATTTTGTCTACCTTACTAGCTTTATTATCTAGAAAATCAAGAGCAATTTTACTAGCTTCATCTTCACTAATTTTTGCTTCTTTTTCGATTTTATAGTCATTAAATTTACTATATAAAATTACCCTATCTTTTACGTTATCAAAAACCACTCTGATTTGATCGTATGGATTAAAAACTCCTGCTGGATTTTTCTCATAAAATGAATACGCAATGTAATCTTTAGTAAAATCAGATTTTAATGCTTCAGTGTAATTTTTATCTATAAAATTTTCCTTGATTGATTCTACAAAAGTTTCGCTAGGGTAATTTTTATCAATTTCATTATCAGAAAACTCTAATAAATCTAAAAAATCTGCATGTATAAGTTCTCCTTTATTATCAAAAAGAAGACTACCGCCCATATCTCCTAAAATTTCAAGTTTTCCGGATTTTATATTTTTCTTATAGTTTTTGTCAAACTCTTCTTTTGATATGTCATAACCTAAAGTTTTAAAAGCATTTATGATTTTTTCATCAGAAATTTTCCCATTGTCGTCACTAGCTTTGCTTTCATCGGCTTTGATATTTTTACTTTGATTAGCTGTACACGAAAATAGGATAAGTGCAAAAGTTACACATATAAAGATATTAATAAATTTTTTAAATTTCATATCTGACTCCTTATATTACGATGGAATTTTATATTTGTTAATTTAAAAATACCAGCAAATTAAATATTGTCAATATGAAAAAATAGATATTTTATTTGTACTCATTAAAATAATTTTAAATAAGTGATAATAAAAATTTATTAGTCGTTGATAATAATATTTTGCAATTTTTCCCGAAAAATTATTAGTGTAAGTATTATTATGTAATTAGCCATAAAAAATGAGGCTATACGTTAGCCTCAAAATATTAGATTAACTTTTTAACTTCTTCTAAAGCTTTATCGAAGTCTACTTCGTTTGTTACTTCTGGAACGTATTCTACATATTGAACAATTCCATCTTTGTCTACAATTACAACTCCACGAGCTAGTAATTTGTTTTCTTCCATCAAGAATCCGTATTTTTCTCCAAATTCACGATCTTTATAATCTGAAACCATTATGGTATTTTCTATATCCTCATTTGAGCAAAATCTAGCTTGAGCAAATGGCAAATCTTCAGTTATTGTTACGATTTTTACACTGTGAAGTTTGCTTGCTTCTTGGTTAAATCTTTTTGCTTGCAAAGCACATACGCTTGTATCAAGAGATGGAGCAACTGAGTAAACTATCACATTTCCTTCATTTTCTTTACTGTCAAAAACTGACAAATCATTTTTTGTTGCCTTAAATTCAGGTGCTTTATCAGAAACTTTAATTTCTTTTCCTAGTAAATTTACATCATTTCCTGCAAATGTTATTTTCATTTTCAAACCTCCAAAATTTATTTACATTTTTATTATACCATTAAATTTTTAAATAAATTATTTTTTTAAAATTTTTCTGAAAGTTATCATTAATATCTCTTAGTTGTTGAAATTTAGTTGACATATGGATTAGAAGATAGTAGAATATTTAAGTATTGGCATACTTGCCAATATTATTAAATTATAAAAGAAAAGGAGGTGCATTATGCCTACAATTAACCAACTTGTTAGGACAGGTAGAAAAAGTGAAAAATCTAAATCAAATACACCAGCTTTAGGTTATAACTACAATACTTTAAAAAGTAGAATTACTCCTAACCAATCACCACAAAAACGTGGAGTTTGTACATCAGTTAGAACCGTAACACCAAAAAAGCCAAACTCAGCTTTGCGTAAAGTTGCCAGAGTTAGACTAACTAATGGTGCGGAAGTACTTTCATACATTCCAGGTATTGGTCACAACTTACAAGAACACAGTGTTGTGCTAATCAGAGGTGGAAGAGTAAAGGACCTTCCAGGTGTGCGTTATCACATCATAAGAGGTACTCTTGATACTGCAGGAGTTAACGGACGTAAACAAGGTAGATCTAAATACGGCGCTAAAAAAGGCCAAAACTAGGATCTAAAATAAGTGCATAATGTACCTATTATATATAGAAATCATTCTTGCACACAACGATATATTTAGTCGAGTACTAATGATATTACTTAAAAATTGGTAAAGGAGGGAAGCAAAGTGTCAAGAAAGGGACATATACCAAAAAGAGAAGTAATGCCTGATGCTAAGTATAACGACAGAGTTGTAACAAAACTTATCAACAACGTTATGCTTGATGGCAAAAAAGGCCTTGCTACAAGAATCGTCTACGAAGCATTTGATATCGTAGAAGAAAAGACAGGAAATGACGCACTAGAAGTTTTCTACCAAGCTATGGAAAATATAATGCCAACACTTGAAGTTAAAGCTCGTAGAATTGGTGGTGCTAACTATCAAGTTCCTATGGAAGTTAGACCAGAAAGAAGACAAACTCTAGCTTTAAGATGGCTAGTAAACTTTTCTAGAGCTCGTGGTGAAAAAACAATGGTTGAAAGATTATCTAAAGAAATTTTAGATGCATCTAACAACTCTGGTGCAGCTGTAAAGAGAAAAGAAGAAATGCATAGAGCTGCAGAAGCAAATAAAGCATTTGCACACTACAGATACTAAATTTAGGGGGATAAATGCCTAGACAAGTAGGACTAAAAGATACCAGAAATATAGGAATTATGGCTCACATCGATGCCGGAAAAACAACTGTAACAGAAAGAATCTTATATTACACTGGTAAAATTTACAAAATAGGTGATACCCATGATGGTACAGCTGTTATGGACTCCATGGATCAAGAAAAAGAACGTGGAATTACCATTGGTTCAGCTGCTACTACAGCTTTTTGGAAAGATCATAGAATTAACATTATCGATACTCCAGGACACGTTGATTTTACTGTAGAGGTAGAAAGATCACTTAGAGTTCTTGATGGTGCAGTAGCTTTATTTGATGCAAAAAGCGGGGTAGAACCACAATCAGAAACTGTATGGAGACAAGCAGACAAATACCACATTCCAAGAATTTGTTTTATCAACAAAATGGATGCAACAGGTGCTGATTTCTTCATGGCAGTAGAAACAATAAAAGATAAACTAAAAGCTAATGCGCTACCACTTGAAATTCCGATAGGTAGCGAACAACAATTCCAAGGTGCAGTAGACCTAGTAACAATGGAAGCTGTAACCTACAATACAGAAGACTTAGGAGCTCATCCATTATATAGCGAAATTCCAGATGATCTTAAAGCTCAAGCTGAAGAATACAGAAATAATATGCTTGAAGAATTATCAGAAATTGATGATAATATAATGATGAAATATCTTGAGGGCGAAGAAGTAAGCGTTGAAGAGATAAAAGCTGCAATAAGAAAAGGAACAATTGAACAAAAAATATTCCCTTGCTTATTAGGTTCAGCTTACAAAAACAAAGGTGTTCAACCACTTCTTGATGCAGTAATAGATTTCATGCCAAGCCCACTTGATGTTCCAAATATCAAAGGAACTGATCCTAAAGACGATACAGTCGAACTTGAAAGAAAAGCAACAGATGATGGTCCAACTGCTGCTCTTGCCTTTAAAGTTGTAACAGATCCATACGTTGGTAAATTAATCTATACAAGAATTTACTCAGGAACAATACAATCTGGTTCATATATCTTTAATGCAACCAAAGGCAAAAGAGAACGTGTTGGTCGTATAATGCAAATGCACTCTAATAAGCAACAAGAAATCGAAGTTGGTTATGCTGGAGATATAGTAGCCTTATTAGGACTAAAAGATACAACAACAGGAGATTCCCTATGTGATCAAGATGATCAAATCATCTTAGAGAAAATGGAATTCCCAGATCCAGTAATTTCAGTAGCAATTGAACCAAAAACAAGAGCATCTCAAGATAAGATGATAATTGGTCTACAAAAACTTGCTGAAGAAGATCCAACATTTGTAACCAGATCTGATGAAGAAACCGGACAAACAATAATCTCAGGAATGGGAGAACTTCACCTTGAAATAATCGTAGATAGACTTCTAAGAGAATTTAAAGTTGAAGCAAATATAGGTAACCCACAAGTAGCTTACAGAGAAGGTATCACAGCTGAAGCAGAAGCTCAAGGTAAGTTTGTAAGACAATCCGGTGGTTCTGGTCAATACGGTGATGTACATCTTAGAGTTACACCAGGAGAAGAAGGATCTGGAATCACATTTGAAAGTAAGATTGTCGGTGGTGCAGTACCAAAAGAATACATCAGACCAGTTGAAGAAGGTGTACGTGAAGCAGCAACATCAGGAATCCTTGGCGGATATCCAATGGTTGATATGCATGTAGTACTATTTGATGGTTCATACCACGAAGTAGACTCATCAGAAGTAGCCTTCCACGTAGCAGGTTCAATGGGACTTAAAAATGCAGTAGCCAAAGCGAAACCAGTATTACTTGAACCAATAGAAAAAGTTGAGATTACAACACCAGATGAATATCTTGGAGACGTAATGGGCGATGTATCATCTAGACGTGGTAAAATCGATGGAATGAATCCAAAAGATGGAATCCATGTATTAGATGCTTTCATACCACTATCAGAAATGTTCGGATACGCAACAGATCTTCGTTCAAAAACACAAGGTAGAGCAACATACTCAATGCAATTTGACCACTATGCTCAAGTACCAGAATCAGTAAAAGAAGAAGTATTAAATAAATAATAATAGGAGAGTAAAATGAGTAAACAACAATTTGAAAGAACCAAACCACACTTGAATATCGGAACCATCGGCCACGTAGACCATGGTAAAACAACAACAACAGCAGCAATAACCTTTGAAAGAACCAAACCACACTTGAATATCGGAACCATCGGCCACGTAGACCATGGTAAAACAACAACAACAGCAGCAATAACCCAAGCACTAAACAAAAAATACGGCACAGGTGAATACGTAGACTACGAACACATCGACAAAGCTCCAGAAGAAAGAGAAAGAGGAATCACAATCAACACCTCAGTAGTAGAATACGAAACACCAAATAGACACTATGCACACATAGACGCACCAGGCCACGCAGACTACGTTAAAAACATGATCACCGGAGCAGCACAAATGGACGGAGCAATCATAGTAGTAAGTGCAGCAGACGGTCCAATGCCACAAACAAGAGAACACATCCTACTAGCAAGACAAGTAGGCGTACCAAAAATAGCAGTATTCCTAAACAAAGAAGACCAAGTAGACGATCCAGAACTAATCGAACTAGTAGAAATGGAAGTAAGAGACTTACTAAACGAATACGAATTCGATGGAGACAACTGCCCAGTAGTAGTAGGCTCAGCACTAAAATCCCTACAAGAAGGTGGCGAAGGCCCATGGACAGACAAAATCCTAAAACTAATGGAAGAAGTAGACGAATACTTTGACATTCCAGAAAGAGACAACGACCTACCATTCCTAATGCCAGTAGAAGACGTAATGACAATCTCAGGCCGTGGAACAGTAGCAACAGGAAGAGTAGAAAGAGGAACCCTAAAAGTAGGCGACACAGTAGAAATCGTAGGACTAACCGAAAAAACAAGCCAAGCAGTAGTAACAGGCGTAGAAATGTTCCACAAATCACTAGCCCAAGCAGAAAGTGGAGACAACGTAGGAATCCTACTAAGAGGCGTACAAAGAGACGAAATCTCAAGAGG
>QWCE01000330.1_pt1 | contig 92477 bp, 86 predicted proteins | sample 1972531 | NCBI WGS metagenome assembly QWCE01 (sample SAMN09866716, study PRJNA288562) | Human gut metagenome isolate term4_stool, whole genome shotgun sequencing...
CAGGTTTTCCACAATCTTTCCACAGAGTTTTCCACAATTTCGCCGGTTTTCCACAGTGGCTTTCTTTCCCCTTGGCTTTCTTTGAGAGAGACAGGGTAAGATATGCTTATGCAGTGCGTTCCTACTGCGCAGTAAGACCTGGTCTGGTCTGGTATGGTTGGGTACGGTACGGTGCCCCGTTACTTTTGTGCGACATCACGCGTGACAGGAGATTCCCGCCATTCCGGGCGTGGCCAGTCACAGACCCGATAAATATTCATTTCAAAGGATGACCCCTATGCAATCTACCGAACAGAAGATCGAACGCGCCGCGCTGGCCGGTCTCGCCGCGGCGAGCATGGATGAACGCGAGCGCTCGACGGACATTTCCCTGGCTGAGCTTGCCGCGCTCGTGGAGACGGCCGGCGGCCAGCCCGTCGTGACGCTGCTGCAGAATAAGCCCACGCCCGACCCGCGCACCTTCCTCGGCGAGGGCAAGGTGGCGGAGCTCAAAGAGCTCATCACCGCCAACGACTGCGACCTCGCGGTGTTTGACAACGAGCTCTCCCCGTCGCAGATGCGCGTGCTGGAGGAGGAGCTCGGCGTGCGCGTGCTCGACCGCTCGGGCCTGATCCTCGACATCTTCGCCCAGCGCGCCCAGACGCGCGAGGGCCAGCTGCAGGTGGAGCTGGCGCAGTACCAGTACCTGCTGCCGCGCCTGACGGGCATGTGGACGCACCTCGTGCGGCAGACGGCCTCGGGCGGCTCGTCGCCGATCGGCACGCGCGGCCCGGGCGAAACGCAGCTCGAGACCGACCGCCGCCACATTCGCCGCAAGATCCAGAAGCTGCAGGCCGAACTCGAGGACGTGCGCAAGATCCGCCGCACGCAGCGCCGCCGCCGCGAGAAGAATGCCCTGCCGGTCGTGGCCCTCGTCGGCTACACGAACGCCGGCAAATCCACGCTGCTCAACTGCCTGACGGGGTCGGACATCCCGGCCAACGACCGCCTGTTCGACACGCTCGACACCACGACCCGCCGCTGGCGCATCGACGCCGCGCAGGAGGTGCTGCTCTCGGACACGGTCGGCTTCATCCGCAAGCTGCCGACGCACCTGGTCGAGGCGTTCAAGGCCACGCTCGAGGAGCTGACGTATGCCGACGTGCTCCTGCACGTGATCGACCTCTCGAACCCCGAGTGGGAGGCGCAGGCCGCCGTCGTCGACCGGCTCATCGACCAGCTCGGCGCGGCGCACACGCCGTGCATCCGCGTGTTCAATAAGTGCGATGCGTATCTCGGCATCCTGCCGCACGGGGAGAACATTGTCTGCATCTCGGCCCGCAGCGGCGAGGGCACGGCGGAGCTGACCGCGCGCGTGCGTGCCATCCTCGGTCGGGCCGACCACCACGTGACGCTGCTGCTGCCGTATGCGCAGGGCGCGCTGCTCGAGACGCTGCACCGCGACTGCGCCGTGCTGCGCACCGACTACCGCGACGACGGCATCGCGCTCGAGGTCATCATCCACCCGGAGCAGTGGCCGCGGCTCGAGCCGTTCGTCATCGCGGACGAGGAGGGGTAATATGGACAGCTACCGCATTCCCACAAAATCCGGCACGTCGGAGTACGTGGACAAGCGCTCACGCTTTCTGGGCCTCGTGCAGCCGGTCGGCTCTGAGGACGAGGCGCGCGCGGTCATCGCCGCGTGCAAGAAGCAGTATCACGACGCGCGGCACAACTGCTGGTGCTACCTGCTGCGCGACGGCACCGAGCGCTACTCCGACGACGGCGAGCCGCAGGGCACGGCCGGCATCCCGATGCTGGAGGTGTTCCGCCGCGCGGGCGTGACGAATGCCGTCTGCGTCGTCACGCGCTATTTCGGCGGCGTGCTGCTCGGCACGGGCGGCCTGCTGCGGGCGTACACCGCCGCTGCGGCCGATGCGCTCGCGAGCGCCGGCATCTCGGAGGTGCGCCGCTGGCTCGCCTGTGAGGTCAGTACGCCCTATGCGCTCTATGAGCCGGTGCGCGCGGCCGTCGCCGCACTCGGCGGCGTCGTGCAGGAGACGCAGTATGCCGCCGCCGTGACGGTCTGCGCCCTGCTGCCGGAGGAGGCCGGCGAGGCCTTTGCCGCGCAGGTGCGCGACCTGACCGCCGGCCGCTGCGCCGTGCGCCCCGTCGGCGAGACGGAGCGCGCCGTCCCCCTCGCCGGTTCCGGCCTGTGAGCGGCGGGTGCGGCAGTACATATGCGCGCCGCACGGTGAAGAACATAAGGTATCGCAAAGCCCTCCCCAACCGGGAGGGCTTTTGTGCCGTTGCGCACTCTCTCAGCCTTCCCCTTGCGGCGCGAATGATAGATGGTTTCAAGATATTTGCGCCGCGGGGGAGCCCGAGGGGGCAAGGCCCGCCTCGGATAAAATTTTTGCATCACCCTCTGGCGATGTATCCCTGCATCCGAGTCAGACCTTGCCTTACGGTACGTGCCCCCCATTCCTTTTCTTAAAAAGCGCATAAACATTCTGCTCGACGAATACATATCCACCGCCAAAATCTGCGCAAGCCGCCCTAAAGCATACCTGCCAAACTCCCGTCAAAAAATTGGCACAACGTTTGCAAAATTTTTTCGCTGCATTTTTTCAAAAAAAAGAGGGAAATACACAGCAATGTCGTATAAGAGTATTGCAGCCGGAAATGGCGCAAGCCGCTCCGGCCGCAAACATGGATTTTATGTGGAAACGGAGGGATCCCTGTGCCCTGTCCGAGAGAAAAACGCGAGGCCGCCGAGGCGCTGTTCATTGGCCCGCACGGCCTGCTGAGCACGCAGTCAACCGGCCGCCTGACGCCCGAGCCGCCGTGTGAGATGCGCACATGCTTCCAGCGCGACGTGGACCGCATCACGCACTCAAAATCGTTCCGCCGCCTGAAGCACAAGACGCAGGTGTTCCTGCGCCCGGAGGGCGACCATTACCGCACGCGCCTGACACACACGCTCGAGGTCGCGCGCCTCGCGCGCACGATCGCCCGCGCGCTCGAGCTCAATGAGGACCTCACCGAGGCCATCAGCCTCGGGCACGACCTCGGCCACACGCCGTTCGGCCACGCGGGGGAGCGCGCGCTCAACGTGATCTACACCGGCGTCGGCTTCCGGCACTATGAGCAGAGCCTGCGCGTCGTCGACCGCATCGAGCGCGACGGCCGCGGCCTGAACCTCTGCAACGAGACGCGCATCGGCATCCTAAACCACACGACCGGGCAGCCGCGCGGCACGCTCGAGGCCGACGTCGTGCGCCTGGCAGACCGCGTGGCCTACATCAACCACGACCTCGACGACGCCATGCGCGGCGGCATCGTGCAGCCGGAGGACGTGCCCGCCATCGTGCGCGAGCGCGTGGGCGAGCGCAACAGCGTGCGCATCAACTCCATCCTCACGGACATCATCGCCCACAGCGGCGACGGGGAGCTGCGCATGTCGCCCGATATGCGCGAGGCCGTGGACGTGTTCACGACCTTCATGTACGAGAGCGTGTACTACAATCCCATCGCCAAGGGCGAGGAGCGCAAGGTGCAGAATATCCTCGGGAGCATCTGGGAATATTATGTCAACCACATTGCTGAGCTCCCGGCGGTCTACCAGTCCATCGCGGACGACGAGGGGCCGCAGCGCGCGGTGTGCGACTATGTCTCCGGCATGACCGACAGCTACGCGCTGGAGGTGTACAGCGAACTCTTCATCCCCGCTGCGTGGACGATCAAATAAGGAAGTACATCCAACGGAAACCACAGAAAGAAGGTGACGCACGTGGCCTTTCCGGAATCCTTTTTACAGGAGCTCGCCGAGCGCAACGACATCGTCGACGTCGTGAGCAGCTACGTGCGCCTGACGAAAAAAAGCGGGTCGAACCTCTTCGGGCTCTGCCCGTTTCACAGCGAAAAGACGCCGTCGTTCTCCGTCTCGCCGGACAAGCAGATCTATCACTGCTTCGGCTGCGGCAAGGGCGGCAGCGTCATCAGCTTCATCATGGAGATCGAGAATCTCTCGTTCCCCGAGGCGGTGGCCTTTCTGGCCAACCGCGCGGGCATGCATCTGCCCGAGCAGTCGGACGACCCCGGCGCGAAAAAACGCCAGCGCCTGCTCGCGCTCAACCGGGACGCGGCGCGCTTTTTCCACGCGCAGCTCAAGACCCCGGCCGGCCAGCCGGCGCGGGACTATCTCGCCCGCCGGCAGCTCACGGCGCAGACCGTGACGCGCTTCGGTCTCGGCTTTGCGCCCGACACGTGGGACAGTCTCGTGCGCGCGATGAAGGCGCTCGGCTACTCCGAGCAGGAGCTGTTTGACGGCGGGCTCGTGCGCCACGGGAAAACGAGCGGTGTATACGACACGTTCCGCAACCGGCTCATGTTCCCGGTCATCGACGTGCGCGGCAACGTCATCGGCTTCTCCGGGCGCATCCTCGGCGACGGGGAGCCGAAGTACATGAACAGCCCGGAAACCATCGTTTTCAGCAAGAGCCACAATTTGTTCGCGCTCAATTTGGCTAAAAAGTCGAAATGCGGGTATATCATACTGGCAGAGGGCAACATCGACGTGGCAAGTCTGCACCAGGCGGGATTTGACAGTGCGGTCGCCTCGCTCGGCACGTCGCTCACGCCGGAGCAGGCGCGGCTCCTGTCGCGCTACACGAGCGAGATCGTCATCGCCTACGACAACGACGGCGCGGGGCAGAAGGCGTCGCAGCGCGCGATCGGCATCCTCGAAAAGCTCGAGGTGCGCGTGCGTGTCCTGCAGATGCAGGGCGCAAAGGACCCCGACGAATATATCAAGACCTTCGGCGCGGACGCGTTCCGCAACCTGCTCACGCAGTCGGAAAACCACATCGACTACCGGCTCGGCGCCGTGCAGCGCAAGTACGACCTCAAGGTCGACGAGCAGCGCGTGGCCTTCGTCAAGGAGGCAGCGGGCGTGGTGGCCGAGCTGCCCGGCAGCGTCGAGCGCGAGGTGTACGCCATGCGCGTCGCGGAGACGGCGGGCATGCCCGCCGCGGTCGTGACCGACGAGGTGCAGCGCCAGCGCAAGCGGCGGCTCAGCCGCGCGCGCAAAGAGCAGGAGCGCGACCTGCTGCGCCCCGCGACGGCGATGCAGCCGCCCGGGCGGAGCATCCGCTTCGACAACCCCCGCTCGGCGGCCGCCGAACAGGGCATCATTAAGTTATTGTATCTCGACCCCGGCCTGTTCCGGGGCCGGGCGAACGTGCCGGACGCGGCGCAGTTTTCCTCGCCGGAGCTGCGGCACATTTACACCGTCCTGCTCGCCCACGGCGGCACGGGCACGGTGCAGATCGCGGCGCTCTCGGGCGAGCTGAGCCCGGACGAGCTGGCCCTGCTGACCGGCATCATCCAGCAGCCGGCGGAGCTTTCGAACGGTGCGCGCGCGCTCGACGACTACATAAGCATCCTGCAGACCCAGGCCACCGCCGGCGCAGCGTCGTCGGAGGCGGACCTGCTGGCTTTTGCAAAGCAACTCAAAGAACATAAAGGGTATGGTGGTAAAGATGGAACAGAAAGAACTTAACAACCTCTCGGCCGAAGAACTGGACGCCATGGCCGACGCGCTGCTCGCGGCGGACGACGCCAAACAGGCGGAAGCCAAGGCCGACGGCACCGCGCCGGCGCAGACCGCGGACAAGCCCGCGGCAGCCTCTGCGGAGGACGTGTCCGCAGCCGAAAAGCCGGAGTCGGAAAAGACCACGGAGGAAAAGCTCAACGACCTCGTGGAAAAGGGCAAGAAGGCGGGCAAGCTCTCGAGCAAGGACCTCATGGTGCTCGAGGACATGAACCTCTCGAGCGAGGAGACGGAAAAGTTCTATGACCGGCTCGAGAGCCTGAGCATCGACGTGCTCGGTGACGATGCCCTGCCCCCGGTGGACGAGGACGCACTGCCCGAGCTCGAGGAGCTTGAAGAGATCGAGGAAGTCACCGAGGAGGAGATGAACGAGACCGAGGCCATGGCCGACACGTTCTCGACCGACGACCCGGTGCGCATGTACCTCAAGGAGATCGGCAAGGTGCCGCTGCTCACGCCCGAGGAGGAGCAGGATCTGGCCAAGCGCATGGCCGAGGGCGACGAGGAGGCCAAGCGCCGCATGGCCGAGGCGAACCTGCGTCTGGTCGTGTCGATCGCCAAGCGCTACGTCGGCCGCGGCATGCTGTTTCTCGACCTCATTCAGGAGGGCAACCTCGGCCTGATCAAGGCCGTCGAGAAGTTCGACTACACGAAGGGCTACAAGTTCTCCACCTACGCCACGTGGTGGATCCGTCAGGCCATCACCCGCGCCATCGCCGACCAGGCGCGCACGATCCGCATCCCCGTGCACATGGTCGAGACGATCAACAAGGTCATCCGCGTCTCCCGTCAGCTCCTGCAGGAGCTCGGCCACGACCCGAGCGCCGAGGAGATTGCGGCGGAGATGAACATGCCGGTCGACAAGGTGCGCGACATTCTCAAGATCGCGCAGGAGCCGGTCTCGCTCGAAACGCCGATCGGCGAGGAGGAGGATTCTCACCTCGGTGACTTCATCCCCGACGAGGACGCGTCCGAGCCGAGCGAGGCGGCAAGCTTCTCGCTGCTCAAGGAGCAGCTCATGGAGGTGCTCGACACGCTCACCCCGCGCGAGAAAAAGGTGCTCGAGCTGCGCTTCGGCATCGTCGACGGCCGCACCCGCACGCTCGAGGAGGTCGGCAAGGAGTTCAACGTCACGCGTGAGCGCATCCGCCAGATCGAGGCGAAGGCCCTGCGCAAGCTCCGCCACCCCAGCCGCAGCAAGAAGCTGCGCGATTTCCTGAACTGAATCCGGATATGACAGCGCATCCGGGCGCGGCAGTTTCTCTGCCGCGCCCGGATGTTTGCTGTGCGGCCCTAGACTTCTCTTTGCAGAGAAAGCGCGATCCGGCCTGCCCAAAAGCCGCAGAACCGCAAGGAGGAGCACGAGGGGGCAGAGCCCGCCTCGGATAAGGTCATGCATCGCCGCAAGACGCTGCCTTTCCTTCGAGGGGGAAGCTTTCCAAATCCGTACCTTCCGGCAACTCCGGTCATGCCCCACACCCTCCAGCGCTGCAAGTCATGCGCCGCACCCCCACCCCCGTTGCGAAAGCGGCGGGGCTTTGCTATAATGGGGCCAAATCATGCACAAAGGAGCACCGCTTATGCAATGGATCGAAGTGTCCGTCCCCACCCGCAGCGACGAGATCGACGACGTCTGCGCGCAGCTGGCCGAGCTGGGCGCGGGCGGCATGGTCGTGGAGGACGAGACGGATTTTCAGCAGTTTTTGGAGCAGAACCACCAGTACTGGGACTACGTGGACGACGCGCTCGAGGCGCAGTTTCGCGGCGTGTCGCGCATCAAGTTCTACCTCGCCGACGATGACGACGGCCGCGCGCAGCTGGAGACCATCCGCGCCGGCATCGGCCGCGAGCTGACGACCGCAACCGTGCGCGACAGCGACTGGGAAAATAACTGGCGGCAGTACTATCAGCCGATTGAAGTCGGCGAACGGCTCGTCGTCGTGCCCGAGTGGCTCGACGCCCCGGCGGACGGCCGTCTGCCGCTGCGGCTCGACCCCGGCCTCATCTTCGGCACCGGCAGCCACGCCACGACGCGCATGTGCCTCGCTGCGCTCGAGCACTGCGCCGCCGCAGGCAGGACGGTGCTCGACCTCGGCTGCGGCAGCGGCATTCTCGGCATCGGCGCGCTGCTGCTCGGCTGCGCACACGTCACCGGCTGCGACATTGACCCCAAGGCCCCGGAGGTCGCGGCGGCCAACGCCGCGCTCAACGGCTTTTACGAGGACAGGTTCACCGTCTGCGCGGGCGACATTCTCGCCGACGCGGGCCTGCGCCGCCGGCTCGGCACAGGGTACGACATTGTGCTGGCAAACATCGTGGCCGATGTCATCATCCCGCTGACCGCGCTGGCCCCGGCGTTTCTCGCCCCGGGCGGCACGTTCGTGTGCTCGGGCATCATCGACGGGCGCGAGGACGAGGTGGCCGCTGCGCTCACACGTGCGGGCTTCACCGTCACGGCGCACGACACGCTCGAGGAGTGGCACTGCTTCACGGCTGTGCTGGCGTGACGGGGTGCAGTGCATCACCGTGGACGCCGGAAGGTCCGGATTTGGAAAGCCTTCCCCTTGCGGGGAAGGCATTGCCAGAGGCAATGCAAAAATTTCATCCGAGGCGGGCCTTGCCCCCTCGGGCTCCCCTGCGACTCGATCACATGACCTGCCGCATCATTTTCCACCCCAATATAGAACAAACCCCAGACGGCAAGCCGCCTGGGGTTCGTCGGCTTGCTGCGCAAGCTCGCTGCATCCGAACCGAGGCGGGCCTTGCCCCCTCGGGCTCCCCTGCGGCTCAATTTCACAGCGCAGCAGCATCATTTTTACCCAAACATAGAACAAACCCCAGATGGTTTTACCCATCTGGGGTTCGTCGGCTTGCTGCGCAAGCTCGCTGCATCCGAACCGAGGCGGGCCTTGCCCCCTCGTGCTCCCCTGCGGCTCAATTTCACAGCGCAGCTGCATCATTTTTACCCAAACATAGAACAAACCCCAGACGGCAAGCCGCCTGGGGTTCGTTCAATAGAGAGGAGAATATGAGGAGGGAGAAACTAGCAAATTAAGAGATGTCGTTCGTATCGACGAGCTTGACGTCGACGTCGAACGTTTTGCCGTCGCGGTAGATGGTCAGCGTGACGGTGTCGCCCACCTTCAGCCCGTCCTTGACGGCGCTGACATCATAGGTGGTGGTCACGGCCTGACCATTGACGGCCAGCAGCATGTCGCCGGACTGGATGCCCTGCTTTTCGGCGTCCGAGCCCTCGGCGACGGCGCTGATATACAGCCCCTCGGGCAGATCGTAGTATTCGGAAGCGGCGGAGGACACTGCGCCCACGGTGATGCCGATGCTCACGCGGCCGGAAACGCGGCCGTCAGCAAGCAGCGCATTGACGATCGGGCGGATGGACGCCGTCGGGATCGCGAAGCCGATGCCCTCCACGCCCGTGGACAGAGCCTTCATGTTCGTGATGCCGATCACCTGCCCATACATGTTGATGAGCGGGCCGCCGGAGTTACCTTCATTGATGGCGGCATTGGTCTGCAGGAGCGTCATGCTGTGCCCGTTATAGACCATGTCGCGGTTGATGGCGGAGATGATGCCGTTGGTCATCGTCCAGCGCAGCTGTTCGCCGAGCGGGTTGCCAATGGACACAACGTCGTCGCCGACCTGCAGGGAGCTGGAGTCGCCGAATTCGGCGGGCGTGAGGCCCTGCGCCTCGATCTTGAGCACGGCGATGTCGCTCACGGCGTCTGCGCCGACGAGCTTGCCGCTGTACTCGGTACCGTCCGAGGTCGTCACGGTGACGGCCTTGGCACCGTCGAGCACGTGCGTGTTCGTGACGATGTAGCCATCGCTCGTGAGCACGACGCCGGTGCCGGTGCTGTATTCGCTGCGGCTGATGTCGGCATGAATGCCGACGACGGACGGCAGGCACTTGGCATACACGCTCTGCAGCGAGAGTGCGCTGCCCCCGGCGGGCTGGAGCATCATGGTCACACTCGGATCGGTCGGCGCGGCCGGCAGCTCATTCTTGCCGGTGACGGTGGTGTCATCGTCCGTGTCCTCGCGGGGGAGCGTCACGCTGCCGTGCTGGCCCGGCTCACCGTCGCTGGAGATTGCCTCCCGGCCGCGGCCGGCGAACACATAGCAGGACGCGATGATGAGTACGAGCACGCCGAGGATGATCATCGTGATCTTCAGTCCCTGATGGGACTTCTTCTTCGGCGCGGCGGCCTGCGACGGGCTCCAGTAGGAGTCGTAGCAGCCGGTGCCGGCGGCATCGGTGCGGGGCGCGGTGTAGCCGGCCTCATACCAGTCGGACTCCGGTTTGCGGACATTGTCGTACATTGTGGTGTCCCTCCCAAGGAACGATTTGATGATAGCACGTGATTTTGTGCTGCTTATGAATGGAAAACAAACATTTTATGAATTCCGCGAACAAATCATGAATTCTTGCGTCCGCCCCGGCGGCCGGTGCTCTCGGGCTTGGCGGTGGGCTTGGGCGCGGGCTTTGCAAGCGTGAGCGTGAACACGAACTCCGTCACCCCGTCGCGGCTCGTGACGGCGATGTCCTCGCCGTGCGCGTCGAGGATGCTCTTGACCAGGTACAATCCGAGGCCCACGCCGTCGCGGTCGAGGCTGCGGCTGCGGTCGGACTTGTGGAAGCGGTCGAAGATGAACGGCAGGTCGTCCGGCGGAATGGTCTCGCCGTGGTCGCGCACGGAGACGTAGGCTTTGCCCTCCGACTTCCAGAGCGAGACGCACAGCGTGCTGCCGGGCGCGGCGAACTTGACGGCGTTGTCCATCAGGTTATAGAGCACGCGCGTGATGGCGTCGGGGTCGGCGAGCACCTGCATGGAGTCCTCGGGCAGCTGCAGATCGACGTCGAGCTGCTTGTCGTCGGCGCGCGCCTCAAAGCTGAGCATGGTGCTGACGATCTTCTCCGAGATGTCAAACTCGCGCCGGCGCGTCAGATCCTCGCCCGTGCTCTCGAGACGTGACATGTCGAGCATGCTGCGCACGAGACGCGAGAGCCGGCGCGTCTCGTCGGCGATGGTGGCGAGGTACTTGTCCTCCTGATCCTTGGGGATCGTGCCGTCGAGAATGCCGTCGGCAAAGCCGGCGATGGTGGTCATGGGGGTCTTGAGCTCGTGCGAGACGTTGGCAATGAAAGCGTTGCGGCGCTGCTCGCTCGTCTCGAGCGAGTCTGCCATGGTGTTGAACGCCGAGATGAGCGCGCCGACCTCGTCGGTGCGTCCATCGTCCGTGACGCGGGCGGAGAAGTCGCCGTGGGCGAACTTCTTGGCCGCGACGGCCATCTCGTCAAGCGGCTGAGCCATGCGCTTGCTCGTCACGAGCGAGAGCAGCAGCGCGATCATCATCACGGCTGCGGACGCGGCGAGAAACACCCACACGAATGTGCGCCAGCCGTCGATGATCGTGGCGCTGTTCGTGGCCACGAACACATAGCCAACCACGCGCGCGGCCGTGCCGATGGTGATCGGCTGCGCGACGACGTAGTGCGCAGAGCCATAAAACCCGCCGAGGCTCGTGATGAGGTTGAGCTTGCCGTCGCTGCGCAGCTGGATCATCGACGCGGTGCCAACCGTGCGGCCGAGATGCTCGCAGGCGATGTTGCGGCACGAGCAGGAGACGATCGTCCCGTCGGTGTCCGTGATGAAGATGTGGTTACCGGTAGATTGTGCAAGGGTGCTGATGACCATACGCAGGTCCCAGTTGGAGAGCTCGCCGTCGCGCACGAGCGCCTGTGCGGCGTGGCTGACCTCCTCGGCGTTGGAGACCATGTTGCCGCGGTATTCGCTGATGACATAGCTGCGGCCGAGGAACACGAACGCCGCGCCGAGGATGAGGAAGCTGAACATGACCATGGCGGCGGTCGCGGCGAAGTTTTTGAAATAAATGCTTTTCACTTACGTCTCTTCCGCTTCGAACTTATAGCCCACGCCCCAGACGGTCTTGAGCGCCCACTTGTCGGACACGCCCTCGAGCTTTTCGCGCAGGCGCTTGATGTGCACGTCCACGGTGCGGCTGTCGCCGAAGTAATCAAAGCCCCACACCTCGTCGAGCAGCTGGTTGCGGGTGTAGACGCGGTTGGGCGTCGCCGCGAGGTGGTACAGCAGCTCCATCTCCTTGGGCGGCGTGTCGATCTTCTTGCCGTCGACGATCAGCTCGTAGGAGTCGAGGTTGATGACGAGCTTGTCGAACGTGAGCTTCTTGCTCTTGGGCTTGCCGTCGTCGCCGGTGCGGCGCAGCACGGCGTGCACGCGCGCGAGCAGCTCCTTGACCTCGAATGGCTTGACGATGTAGTCATCCGCGCCCATCTCCAGGCCGGAGACCTTGTCCTCGGTCTCGCCCTTGGCGGTGAGCATGATGATGGGCATTTTCATGGTCTTGCGCAGCTCGCGGCAGACCTGCCAGCCGTCCATGACGGGCAGCATGATGTCGAGCAGCACGAGGTCGGGCTGGATCTCCCTGGCCATCTCGACGGCCTTGCCGCCGTCGGCCGCGTGGGACACCTCGAACCCGTCCTTCTGCAGGTACAGGCGCAGCAGCTCTGCGATGTTGTTATCGTCCTCCACGACGAGCACTTTCTGGCTCATGCGATGTTGCCTCCTTCACCGGCGCGCTTCCGCGCCGGATATCATTTTCACAATTTGTCTTTATTATAAAACAACCGGCACGGCGTTTTCATGTCCAATCTGTAAAATCCGCGCGCCCACGCCCCCCATGCGCATGCAAAAGGCATTTACAAGACCGGAAAAATGTTGTATGGTTATTGGTATCCTTCATTTTGAACGAACAGCGAGGCAAACGCATGAATACCTATGGCGAACGCGTAAAAGTGACGATCTTCGGTGAATCGCACGGCCCGGCAATCGGCGTCGTGCTCGACGGGGTCCCGGCCGGTGAGGCCATCGACATGGACGCCGTGCGCATCCAGATGCGCCGGCGCGCGCCCGGCTCGTCCGACCTGACGACTCACCGCTCGGAGACGGACGACCCGCTCGTGATGAGCGGCATCCTCAACGGCGTGACGACCGGCGCGCCGATCTCGGCCATCTTCCGCAACAAGGACCAGAACAGCGCGGCCTACCACCCGGAGATCCCGCGCCCGAGCCACGCGGACTACGCGGCGACCGTGCGCTTCGGCGGCCACGCCGACCTGCGCGGCGGCGGCCCGTTCAGCGGCCGGCTCACGGCGTGTCTGGTGTTCGCCGGGGCGGTCTGCCGGCAGATCCTCGAGCGCCGCGGCATCACGATCACGGCCAACGCCGTGCGCGTCGGCCAAGCGACGGGCAAGGAGCTCAACTTCGACATGAAGCGCGCCATTCTCGACGCGCGCAGCGCCGGCGACTCCGTCGGCAGCGAGCTTGAGTGCGTCGTCACGGGCGTGCCCGCCGGCGTCGGCGGGCTGCTCTTCGGCGGCATGGAGAGCCGCATCGCCGGCATGCTCTATGCCATCCCCGGCGTGAAGGGCGTGGAGTTCGGCCGCGGCTTCGCCCTCGCCGAAATGCGCGGCAGCGAGGCCAATGACCCCATCCGCCTGAAAAACGGGCGCATCACCATGGCCTCGAACAATGCTGGCGGCATCAACGGCGGCATCACCAACGGCATGCCGCTCGTCGTGCGCATGGCCCTGCGGCCCACGCCGTCGATCGCGTGCGAGCAGCCGTCGGTCGACCTCGTGACCATGGAGGAGACGCCGCTGCGCATCAACGGCCGGCACGACCCGTGCCTCGCCCCGCGGGCGATCCCGGTCATGGAGGCCGCGCTCGCCTGCTGCGTGCTCGACGCCATGCTCGACACCGCCGCCACGATCTGAGAAAGGAGCCCATCATGGACGAACACAAGACCCCCGAAGAAATCATCAACGACAACGCCGCGCCGGACGCCCCGGAGACCGATGCGCCCGAAGCGTGCGCGCAGCCGGAAGAAGTCACGGCCGGCGAGCCCGCCGCCGGCGAAGCCGATCCTGCCGAAGTCCCCGCTCCGGCGGAGAAAAAGCCCATGAGCGTCCGCGCGCGTCACGCGTTCCGGCGCGGTGTGGCCGGTCTGCTGGCGGCCATCGTGCTGCTGGCAGTGTCCGGCTTCGGCGTGTTCCGCATCGCCCGCGGCGCGCAGGAGATTGCCGGCACGTTCGATGCCGACCCCGGCACGTTCGTGCAGCATGACATTGCTTTTATCCTCAACACGTTTTCCGACCCCAACGGCGGCAGCGCGCAGTACGGCGTTGTGCCCATCGGCGGCAAGCTCGTGGCCTTCCGCTTCCCCGCGCGCTGGAACGCCTCGGTCAAGACCATCTCCGATGCGACGACAAGCGTTCTCTCCGGCCAGAGCTACTCGGTCGACAGCTTCATCCGCGTCACCGGTACGGTCAAGACCATGCCGGAGGCCGTCTCGTCCGCGCTCTACGACTGGTACACGGAAAACAACGCCTACCTGCAGCAGATCGGTGCCATCGGCGACAGCGACGACGCGGCCGACTACCTGCCCGACGCCATCGTGTGCGTGGACACCGTCGGCAGCATCCCGCAGGGCTGGGTCGAGGGGCTGACGGTCGCGGCCGTCGCCTGCCTGATCTACGCCATCGTGGTGCTCATCCGCATTCTCTGCGGCAAGTACGAGCAGGAAAAGCTGCCGGACATCACCTTCGAGCTTGTGGACATGACGCCCGAGACGGAAGCGAAGCCCGAGACCGCACCAGAGGCAGACAGCGCACCGGAGGCCGAGCCGGAGGCTGAGGCCGCGCAGCCCGAAAAATCCGAAGAAACCGAGGACACGCCCGATGCCTGAGCACAAACTGTGCGTGCCGTGCCTGTTCGGGCTCGAGGGCCCGCTCGGCAACGAGCTGCGCCATATGGGGCTGCGCGACGTCATGCCCGAAAACGGCCGCGTGCGCTGCACGGGCACGGACGCGGACATCGCGCGCATGAACATCCGCTGCCGCTTCGGCGAGCGCGTGCTGCTCGAGCTGGGCAGCTTCCCCGCCCCGACGTTCGACGCGCTCTTCGAGGGGGTCAAGGCGCTGCCGTGGGCGCAGTACCTGCCCGCGGACGCGGCCTTCCCCGTCAAGGGCTACAGTCTGGAGTCGGCGCTGCACTCCGTGCCCGACTGCCAGAAGATCATCAAAAAAGCCGTCGTCGAGTCGCTCAAGCAGCGCTACCGCGTCAACTGGTTTGCCGAGACCGGCGCCCTGTACCAGATCCAGTTCTCGCTCGTGCACGACACGGCCACGCTCTATCTCGACACGACCGGCACGCCGCTGCACAAGCGCGGCTACCGCCCGGCGCACGTGGCCGCGCCCCTGCGCGAGACGCTGGCCGCCGCGCTCGTGGACATCGCGGGCTACCGCGGCCGTGGCGATTTCTGCGACCCGTTTTGCGGCAGCGGCACCATTGCCATCGAGGCGGCGCTGGCCGCCAAAGGCCGCGCGCCGGGCATCAGCCGCGACTTTGCGGCCATGCAGTGGGCATGGCTGCCGGCCGAGGTCTGGCCGCAGGCGCGCGAGGAAGCGCGCGCACGCGAGTTTCACGGCGAGTACCACATCTTCGCCTCCGACATTGACCCCCGCGCCGTCGCCATGGCGCGCGACAATGCCCGCCGCGCCGGCGTGGACGACTGCATCACCTTCGCGGTGGCGGACGCGCGCGAATTCGCGCAGACGACCGACCGCGGCGTCATCGTCACGAATCCGCCCTACGGCGAGCGCCTCATGGAAAAGCGCGAGGCCGAGGCGCTCTACACCGCCTTCGGCTCGGCCTATGCCAAAACCGAGCACTGGCGGCTCTACCTCCTGAGCTCGCACACGGAGTTTGAGCGCGCATTCGGCCGCCCGGCGGACAAGAAGCGCAAGCTCTACAACGGTACGCTCCGCTGCGATCTGTTCCAGTACACGAAGGACGTGTGAGGCCGCATATCCGACACGCAGCCGCATATATTTAACACCGGTAGTTAAAAATCCGCAAATATTCACGATTTCCCTCTTGCGCGCCCCCGCCGCGCGGGGTATAGTAATGGTATTATTTTGTCGAAAGTGCAGGAATGGAGCTATGAAACATCTGTTCATTGTCAACCCCGTCGCCGGCGGTAAGGACCGGCGCGAATACGTTGCCGAGCAGGCGCGCCGCGCGCTTGAGGGCAGCGAGGACGCTTACGAGGTCTATGTCACGACCGCGCCCATGGACGCGTGCGCAAAAATCGCGGCGGAGGCGGCCTCCGGCGAGGAGCTGCGGGTGTATGCCTGCGGCGGCGACGGCACGCTCAACGAGTGCGTCAACGGCGCCGTGGGGCACGCTAACGTCGCCGTGACGCACTTCCCCTGCGGCACGGGCAACGACTTCATCAAAATGTTCGGTGAGGAGAAGGAGCGCTTTTTCGACCTCGCGGAGCTCGTGCGCGGCGAGGTGCGCCCCCTTGACGTCATGGAGTGCTGCGGACGCTACGCGATCAATATCTGCTCGGTCGGCATCGACGCGCGCATCGGCACCGAGGTGCACCAGTACCACGACAGCTATGTGCTGTCCGCCGTGGCCAACCTCTTCAAGGGCATTGCCCAACCGCTGACCGTGCGCGGCTGCGGCATGGAGTATTCCGGCGGCACGTCGCTCATCTGCGCGTGCAACGGCCGGTTCTACGGCGGCGGCTTCAACCCCATCCCCGACTCCATGCCCGACAACGGCAAGCTCGAGTTTCTCGTCGTGCGCGATGTGTCGCGTCTGACGTTCATCCGGCTCGTCGGCAAGTACGCCAAGGGCCGCTACCGCGAGCTGGCAAATCTCATCACCCACCTCGAGGGCGACCATCTTGAGATCGACAGCGAGACCGAGCTCGTCGTGAACATCGACGGCGAGGCCCTCTGGAGCAAGCACGTGAACTTTGACCTTATCCCCGGCGGCGTGAACTTCCTCGTGCCGGCAAACATGGCCTTCTTCCACCCCGAGACGGCGGGCGGCCACGAGACGCGCGAATTTGTCCACGCGTGACGAAAAACGCGGTCACAAAACGTTTACAAAAAAATTTCGCCAGGGGCTTGATAATCCGAAAAATTGTGGTATAGTATGATGCGTTAGCACTCCTAGGAATTGAGTGCTAACGCATCGCTTTTTTGTATTTAATATTAGGAGGCATATAGATCATGAAACTCAAACCGTTGGCAGACCGAGTGATCCTCAAGCAGTTCAAGGCCGAGGAAAAGACGAAGAGCGGCCTGATCCTGGCAGCGTCCGCGCAGGAGAAGCCCGAGATGTTCGAGGTCGTGGAAGTCGGCCCGGGCGGCATGGTGGACGGCAACGAAGTGAAGATGACCGTCGCCGCGGGCGACCGCGTGATCGTCGGCAAGTACTCCGGCACCACTGTGAAGGTGGACGGCGAGGAATATTCCATCGTGCGTCAGGGCGACATTCTGGCCGTCGTCGAGTAATCCAACCGCTTTGATTTTAGGAGGCTATCATTATGGCAAAACAGATCATTTATGGTGAAGAAGCACGCAAGGCGCTGCAGCGCGGCGTGGATCAGCTTGCAGATACCGTCAAGATCACCCTCGGCCCCAAGGGCCGCAACGTGGTGCTGGGCAAGAAGTTCGGCGCACCGCTGATTACGAACGACGGCGTGACGATCGCAAAAGAGATCGAGCTCGAGGACCCGTTTGAGAACATGGGCGCGCAGCTCATCCGCGAAGTGAGCACCAAGACCAACGACGTCGCGGGCGACGGCACCACCTCCGCCACCGTGCTGGCGCAGGCGATGATCCGCGAGGGTCTGAAGAACCTCGCCGCCGGCGCGAATCCGATGGTCATGCGCCGCGGCATCCAGAAGGCGACCGAGGCGGCCGTCGATGCCATCCGCACCAACTCCCAGCCCGTGAGCGGCAGCGGCGACATCGCGCGTGTCGGCGCGATCTCTTCCGGTGACGAGCACATCGGCAAGCTCATCGCCGAGGCGATGGAGAAGGTCAGCCAGAACGGCGTCATCACCGTCGAGGAGAGCAAGACCGCCGAGACCTATTCCGAGGTCGTCGAGGGCATGCAGTTCGACCGCGGCTATGTCACCCCGTATATGGTCACCGATAACGACAAGATGGAAGCCGTCATTGACGACGCGCTCATCCTCATCACGGACAAGAAGATCTCGAACATTCAGGAGATCCTGCCGGTGCTCGAGGCCGTGCTGAATGCGGGCAAGAAGCTCGTCATCATCGCCGACGACATCGAGGGCGAGGCGCTGGCCACCATCATCCTCAACAAGCTGCGCGGCACGTTCACCTGCGTGTGCGTCAAGGCCCCCGGCTTCGGCGACCGCCGCAAGGAAATGCTGCAGGACATCGCCATCCTGACCGGCGGCCAGGTCATCTCGACCGACCTCGGCATGGAGCTCAAGGACACCACGCTGGCCCAGCTCGGCCACGCACGTCAGGTCAAGGTCACGAAGGAGACCACGACCATCGTCGAGGGTGCCGGGGCCAAGGACGACATCCAGGCCCGCATCGCGCAGATCCACGCCCAAATCGAGACGACGACCTCCGAGTACGATAAGGAGAAGCTGCAGGAGCGCCTGGCAAAGCTGTCCGGCGGTGTTGCGGTCATCAAGGTCGGCGCTGCGACCGAGACCGAAATGAAGGAAAAGAAGCTGCGCATCGAGGACGCGCTCAACGCGACCCGCGCAGCCGTCGAAGAGGGCATCGTGGCCGGCGGCGGCACGGCGTATGTCGTGGCCAGCAAGGCCGCACAGGCTGCCGCTGCCAAGCTCTCCGGCGATGAGAAGACCGGCGCGAACATGATCGCCACGGCCCTGCGCGCCCCGATCTGCCAGATCGCGGCCAACGCCGGCGTTGAGGGTGCGGTCATCCTCGACAAGGTCAGCAAGAGCAAGAACGCCAACTTCGGCTACGACGCCGCACACGACACCTTCGGCGACATGATCGAAAACGGCATCGTCGACCCGACCAAGGTCTGCCGCAGCGCGCTCGAGAACGCCGCGTCCGTCTCCTCCATGGTCCTGACCACCGAGTCCCTGGTGGCCGACCTGCCCGAGAAGGCCGCTCCGGCCGCTCCGGCTGCCCCGGACATGGGCGGTATGTACTAATCCCCCTGCCCCGGCAAAACAACAGACAAAGCAAGATCCGGCGCCCGCGATGCGGGCGCCGGATTTTTTGCTGTCTGCTTTCTTCTCTATCCACGGTGCAGCAGGCTCGCCCGCTCACGCGCCGGGCCTGCGCTGGAAATGCCCGCCGCGTTCATTGCGGATCACATCGTCCAGCCGCTTGACCATGTCCCGCGGCATATACTCCGTCAGCGCCGCCCAGATGGACGGCCGATACTGAAAAATGATCCGGTCACGGCCGATCCGCGCCACCTCGCCGCCATTTTGGGGTGCATACTCCGCCGGGTCCAGCGAGAAGTACAAAAACGGCATGGACATATAGGAAAAGGAGTACCCATAAAACCCATATGTACGAATCTTGTCCCACCGAAGCGTAAAGCGTCCCCAGCGCGGACTCCGGCAGTGGATGCCCTCAGCATCAAAGCTGCAGCGCGTTAAAAGCCGACTAAAAACCTGCGGCTTATACGATAAAACGATCGACAAAACAGCGGGACAGGTCAACAGCAGAAAACATGGGATTGAAAATGACAGATCCGGTGCATGAAATATCCAAATATCAAGCGCAATCACAGAAATATAATATAATCCAAGACCAACCAAAATCAAATAAGTAATATAATTACCATAGAGTTTATGCCACTTTTGCTTCATCGCATCTCCCTGCCCGTCCGTTTCGGTCTCTGCGCCCATTCTACACACCCGCGCGCGGGTTGTCAAACCCGGGCAAAAAACAAAGCCTGACGCAAAGCGTCAGGCCTCGTAAGGTTGGCTCAGCCCCGGGCGGGCTGACAGCGTGCTACCGGTTAACAGCACACAAAAAAATCAATTACTTGTTCGGGCACATGGATCTGAACTTCTCGGCCATTTCGGGGTCCCAGCCCCACTGATCATGCAGCCATCCGAGGAAGCAAAACGGGCAATCCCAAGGCATGAATTTTACTCTCCTTTCGTGTTTTAGAACAATTTTTATCAGTTCCGGAAAAATATTACCATAAATCGACCGTTTTTGTCAAGTATTTCTTTCCTTTTTGTAACAGATTCGTTTTTCGTGCATTTTTTCATGCATCTGTCGCAAACCGGCACTTGCGTCCACTGTTCCCAAAATGCACCAGATGCACAAACGCCCGCCGGATATCCGGCGGGCGTTGAGGAATTCGGGATTCGGTTATTTCGCGTAGTCGACAGCCTTGGTCTCGCGCAGGAGATTGACCTTGATCTGACCGGGGTAGGTCAGCTCGTCCTCGATCTTCTTGGCGATGTCGCGCGCGAGCAGCACCATCTGATCCTCCGAGACCTCCTCGGGCTTGACCATGATGCGGATCTCGCGGCCGGCCTGAATGGCAAAGCAGTTGGCGATGCCGGGGAAGCTCTTGGTGACTTCCTCGAGCTTTTCGAGACGCTTGACATAGTTCTCGATGTTCTCGCGCCGGGCGCCGGGGCGCGCGGCGGAGATGGCGTCGGCCGCCTGGACCAGGCAGGCGACGACGGTGTGGGCCTCCACGTCGCCGTGGTGGGCCTCGATGGCGTGGATGACTTCCTCCGACTCCTTGTACTTGCGGGCGATGTTGACGCCGATGGACACGTGGCTGCCCTCGACCTCGTGGTCGATGGCCTTGCCGATGTCGTGCAGGAGGCCGGCGCGCTTGGCGGTGGCCACGTCGACGCCGAGCTCGGAAGCGAGCAAGCCGGCAATGTGCGAAACCTCGATGGAGTGGTTGAGCACATTCTGGCCGTAACTGGTGCGGTACTTCATGCGGCCGAGCAGCTTGATGAGCTCGGGATGCAGGCCGTGGATGTTCGTCTCGAAGACGGCGCGCTCGCCCTCGGCCTTGATGGTGGCGTTGACCTCCTTCTGGGCCTTGGCGACCATTTCCTCGATGCGGGCGGGATGGATACGGCCGTCCTGAATGAGCTTTTCGAGCGCGATGCGCGCGACTTCGCGCCGCACGGGGTCGAAGCTCGAGAGCGTGATGGCCTCGGGCGTGTCGTCGATGATGAGGTCGCAGCCGGTGAGCGTCTCGATGGCGCGGATGTTGCGGCCCTCGCGGCCGATGATGCGGCCCTTCATCTCGTCGTTCGGCAGCGGCACGACCGACACGGTCACTTCGCTCGCATGGTCGGCGGCGCAGCGCTGGATGGCGGTGGCGATGATCTCGCGGGCGCGGCTGTCGGCCTCGTCCTTGTACTGGGCCTCGATCTCCTTGACCATGAGCGCCTGCTCATGCACGACGTCGTCCTTCAGGCTGTTGATGAGGAAGGCCTTGGCCTCCTCGACCGTATAGCCGGAGATCTTCTCGAGCAGCTCCATCTGGGTCTTCTTGAGCTGATTGATCTCGTTCTGCTTGGTGTCGATCGCGGCGATCTTCTGGTTGAGCGCGTCCGTCTTTTTGTCGAGCGTGTCCGTCTTGCGGTCGAGGGTCTCCTCCTTCTGCTGGAGGCGGCGCTCCTGCTTCTGCAGCTCCGCCCGGCGCTCCTTGACCTCGCGCTCGTACTCCGTCCGGCTCTTGTGGATCTCTTCCTTGGCCTCGAGCAGGGTCTCGCGCCGCTTGCTCTCGGCACTCTTATAGGCGTCATTTATGATCTGCTTGGCCTTCTCCTCCGCGCTGCCGATCTCGCGTTCCGAGACCTTTTTGCGGTAAAGCCCACCAAGGATGCAACCAACCACAAGCGCTGCGATGATACAACCGAGTGCTATTGGTAACGACATATGAAATTGTGATCCTCCGTTTCTTCAGATTTTTTCTACGATATTCTTTCAAGTTGGAAAAGGCGGGCCATCAAGCGCACCCGCCGGGAACATAACGATATTCGTGGCGGCGCTCCATCCGCCGCCAAAAATATAATCACATTATTTTAACTTTATTCCGGACAGTTGTCAAGTGCTGCCGCCCCTCCGGCGGATTCTTTTCTGGACAGGGCCGCCGCGCTGTACTATAATATAGAGCATCCGGCATTCCGGCGAAGGGAGGGACCGCGCATGGCAGCGCTCCGGTATATCCTGCTCGCAGCCGCCATCACGCTCACGCTCGCGCTGCTGGCGCATCTGTGTCTGCCCGCGCGCGCACCCATTCCCCGGCGCACGGGCCGCCGCGGCGAGCTTGGCATCGCGGTGCTGACGGCGGTGTACGCCGTCGCAGCGTTCTGGAATCTCGGCTCCGCGCACGACCCGCAGCGGTTCTGCTCGTTCGAGGCGGGCGAATCGGCCGTGCTCGCGCTCGAGCGCGAGACTGCCGTCGCCTCCGTGTGGTACTACCCCGGCCTGTCTACAGGCGAGTACACCCTCGCCTATTCGACAGACGGCGTGATCTTCACGCCCGCCGGCACGATGCCGCAGGGCTATGCCGACCTTTTCAAATGGCTCCAGCCGGAAATGACCGACGCCGCGCCCGCGACGGCGGCCTACGTCCGCATCACGGCGAGCGCGCACATGGAGCTCGGCGAGCTCGCGCTCTATGACCTGCAGGGTGACCGCATCGGCGTGCGCGACATCACCGGCCCCGCGGACGCGGACGCCCTCTGTGACGAAGCGGACACCGTGCCCGCCTCGTCCACGTACTACAACAGCACGTATTTTGACGAGATCTACCACGCGCGCACGGCCTACGAGCACCTGCGCGGCGTGTATCCGTATGAAGTCTCGCACCCGCCGCTCGGCAAGGAGATCCTCTCGCTCGGCATCGTGCTCTTCGGCATGACGCCATTCGGCTGGCGCTGCATGGGCGCGCTCTTCGGCGTGGCCATGCTGCCATTGATGTGGGACCTGCTGCGCCGGATGTTCCGCGACGACCGCGTGGCCCTGTGCGGCGCGGCGCTGCTGGCGTGCGACTTCATGCACCTGACGCAGACGCGCATCGCGACCATCGACAGCTTCGCGACGCTGTTCATCCTGCTCATGTACCTGTTTTTGTACCGGTACTTCACGGAGGGCAAGCTGCGCCATCTCGCCGCCTGCGGTGTCACCTTCGGCATCGGCGCGGCCACGAAGTGGACGTGTCTCTACGCCGGGGCGGGCCTCGGCGTGCTCTGGGCGCTGCACTGGGTGTTTTCCGGCGTGCGGGCGCACCGGGCCGGTGACGGCCGCCGGTATGCGCGCAGGCTGCTGGGCAACATCGGCTTCTGCCTCGTGTTTTTCGTGCTCGTGCCGGGCATGATCTATTACGCGAGCTATTACCCCTACGGCGCGGCGCGCGGCCTGCACGGCGCGGGCATGTACTTCACGCGCGAATACGCCGCCATCGTGCTGGAAAACCAGCGCTTCATGTTCACGTATCATTCCGGCCTTGTCGCCACGCATCCGTATTCCTCGCGCTGGTGGCAGTGGCTGCTCGACCTGCGGCCGATCCTCTACTACCTGTCGTACGGCGACGGGACGGTGTCGACCATCGGCGCGTTCGTCAATCCCCTGCTGTGCTGGGGCGGGCTACTGGCGCTGCCGGTGCTCGCGTACCGCGCGGCGAAGCGCGACCGCACGGCGCTGTTTATCCTCGTCGGCTATCTGGCGCAGGTGCTGCCGTGGGTGTTCATCTCGCGCCTGACGTTCGAATATCACTACTTCGCGGCGACGCTCTTTCTCGTGCTCGCGCTCGGGTACGTGTTCGACCGGCTGCGGCAGCGCGGCTATCTCGGCATCGTATACGCCTTCACGGCAGCAAACGGCGTGCTCTTCGCGCTGTTTTACCCCGTGCTCACGGGTGTGACGATCCCGCGCGACTACGCATGGAATGTGCTCAAATGGCTCCCGGACTGGCCGTTTTAACGCCGGGGAAACTTACAGAAATCGAGGTATTGTATATGATTGCGATCGGATGTGACCACGGCGGCTTTGCCCTCAAGCAGGAGGTCATGCGCCATCTGGACGAGCTGGGCCTTGCCTACAAGGACTTCGGCACCTACAGCGAAAAGAGCTGCGACTACCCCGTCTACGGCGAGGCCGTGGCCCGCGCCGTCGCGGGCGGGGAGTGCGAGCGCGGCATCCTCATCTGCGGCACCGGCATCGGCATCTCCATCTCCGCGAACAAGGTCAAGGGCATCCGCGCCGCCCTGTGCGGGGACTGCTACTCCGCCGAGATGACCCGCCGCCACAACGATGCGAACATCCTCGCCATGGGCGCGCGCGTGCTCGGCCCGGGCCTCGCGCTCAAGATCGTGGACACGTTCCTCAGCACGGAATTTGAGGGCGGCCGCCACGCGCGCCGCATCGCCCTCATCAGCGACATTGAAAACCGCGGCTGACGCCGCCTGACCCAAAGGAGGTGTGCCGATGCGCGCCCATCGCAATGACGTTTACCGCGCCCGGCGCAGCCGGGGCAAGGCCTGGCCGGTGATCCTGTGGATCCTCGCCGGGCTGATCGTGCTGGCCGTCATTCTCTTCTACGCCGGCCAGAAATACATTGTCTATGACAGCGACGGCTCTCTGCACGTCGTCTTCCCCATCATGGAAACGCCCGCCCCCGTCACCGATGGCGGCCAGCCCGAGACGGTCGACACTGAGGTCGTACTCGAGGACCCGGACTACTCCGGCATCGTCTCCGACGCGGGCAAGGGCCTCACCGAGCTGCACGGGCAGTACCTGACGGCCGACAAGATCACGCCCGACGGGCTCAAGCGCGCGGCCTTCGCCGTGAAGGCGGCGGGCGGCAACGCTCTCGTGCTGCAGATGAAGGCCCCCGGCGGCACGCTGAGCTGGAAGTCCGGTGTCTCGGACGCCGCGGCCTACGGCGTCAACGGCACGGCCGAACTTGCCGACGCGATTCAGACCGTCAAGGGGCAGAACATCTACCTTGTCGCCGTCGTGAGCACGTGCGTCGACACACTCATGGCCGAGCGCTACGCCGCCACCGCGCTGCAGACCGCGTCCGGCAGCGCGTATACCGACGGCTCCGGCGGCTGGGTCGACCCGTACAACACGTTCATCCGCACGTACCTCGTCAGCCTCTGCAAGGAGCTGCATGACATGGGCTTTGACGAGGTCGCATTCTCGTACCTGCAGCAGCCGCTCGCGGCCACGGAGCTCAAATATGCGTCTCAGAGCGGCACGCCCTCGCGCACGGATGCGGTGGTGTCGCTGGCAAAGTATCTGCGTGCGAACCTGACCGCCACGGGTCTGCGCGTGAGCGCCATCGTGAGCGCGGACTCCATCCTGCAGGACAAGGCCGCGCAGTCCGGCCAGGACATGGCGGTGTTCCCGAAGCTGTTTGACCGCGTGTGCATGTTCGCCACGACCGACAACGTCTCCACGCTCCAGAGCGCCATCGCGGCCGACAGCAGCTTTGACGCGGCGACGCGCTTCGTGCCGTTTCTCACTCAGGCGCCGGAATCGGGCAGCTATGTCACCACCGGCTGAGCGCCGACCCATATAAGAAAAGCCGACCGGCGTGACCCAAAAGGTCACGCCGGTCTTTTCTCTGCCATGGCAAAGCGCCTGTTTGCATCGGATTGCACCGGATGGGAAACGCGGTTTTATCAGCCGGCAGTCCCTTTTGTGATGACCGGCTTTCCCTCCGCATCCAACAACGGCGTCAATCCACCCGCATATCCGCTTACGATAAAGAGATAATTCACGCCCGTCTCTTTATCCACATAGATCGTTTTTGCGCCCATGAAACCGCCTTCCTGATACACGATCTCAAACCGTTTCTCTTTCTTCATTTCGCCTGACCTCCGAATTTCGGTTCTGCATCCCGTCTGGTCTTATCTTACCACGCATCCACGCGCAGCACAACAGCGCCCGGCACGCTCCGGATGCCGCTCAGCCGCCCGTCTCGAGGTAATCCCATATGTTGATGGTTCCCTCGTCGGTTTCCTTCTGCTGCACGGGTTCATAGAATACGATCCGCGTCACGCCGCTCGCTTTGTCAACATAGAAAAGCTCGTGCGCGCCCGTATAACTGCGGAACATCACCACATACTCGGTCTCCGTCTCGTCCCAATTCACCACATACATTATATCGGGGATCTCTTCCGCTATGCTCCAGTCATATGTGATATGGCAATAGTTGTTGACGCCGGCATAGGCCATTTCCTGCGTAATCTCGGACTTCGGGGCTGCGGTGGGCTCGGGCAGGTCGGGGCTTTCCGGGGCGGTGGTGCTTTCCGGGGCGGTGGTGCTCTCCGGGGCGGTGGTGCTTGCAGCCGTCGGCTGGGGTGAATGGTCCGCAGCCGCGTCTTTCGCTCCGCAGCCCGGAATCAGCACGGCCAGAATCAGCGCTGCGATTATACAGCAAAGTCGTTTTCTCATGTCTCCCTCCAAAAATCCAAATTTTGCTTTGTAAGTTCCATATTATCACAGCTTTGCAAAAATTACAACAGCAGCCGCAGCGGCCCGTCCGCCTCGCAGGCGTTTGGTCACATTCGTCTCAACATATACCGCCTGCTCCAGTGAAATGATGTTGCGCAGATAAGTCATGAGCGTCTCATCCTTGGATACCCCTCCTGTTTATTTACCTGATATAAGGACAACCTTTAATATGGTAAATGTAAACAGGTAATTCCTTTGGTACACTAACCGGGAATAAGGGGCGTGCAGATGGACGACTATAAAAGCATCGTGTCCTATCAGACACAGGATCACGGATACGTCAGAATCAAGCTCCGGCAGCTGCTCGATGAGCGCAGGTCACGCGCAACAAACTGCGCACACTGACCGGTGTGAAATACGACGTCATCAACCGCTACTATCAGGCGGAGCGCGTGCAAATGGTGGACCTCGATTTCCTTGCAAAGGTCTGCTGTGTGTTCGGCTGCGAGATCAGCGATCTTCTGGAATACTGCCCGCAGCCGGAAACCCGTCCGGAAAACGAATAACCAAAAATCAGCCGGGAACCGATCGGTTCCCGGCTGATTGGCATATTGACGCGCTTTACTGCTTCGGCTGCCGGACGGCAAATACGTGCATCGCCATGCCGAGGCCCGTCACGCCGCAGAACACGCGGTGCATGACGCGCGCCTGCTTCGGGCCGATTTTCCTGGCCGCGGCGTGCGTGTAGTTCAGGCCGAGGATGCCTGAGCCGATGACCGACCCGCTGATGACGGCGGGCACGTCCGTCTTGCCCGTTGCAAACGCCTGCACCGTGTGTACGCCCGCGCCGAGGCACAGCAGCCCCGCGCCCGCGCCGTGGATGAGCATGCGCAGCTTGTAGTGTGCCTTGCCCCACTTCGTGTGCTTGAGCACGGCCTCCGCGCCGTCGACAGCGTAGCCCGCCACGCCGATCCACGGCCAGATCTTCTGGTACTTACCGAGGGTATTCCTAATTTTGCAGTTGCATTTTTTCATCGTCGCGTGCCTCCTGAGCATTCATTTTTGGGGGTTCTATCTGCAGCCCGGCGCGCAGCCGGGTCAGGGCTTCGGGGTCGTTTTCCACCTCGCGCGTGACGAGCACGACGAGCTGCGCGTCCGTGCAATCACTCACCGCCGCCAGACAGGCGAGCAGCCGCAGCGTCGCCGCCGCGTACTGCACGGGAAAGACCACATCGCGGTCGTCGAGCGCGTCCATGCCGTGCCGCCAGACGATCGCCTGCGCGAGGCACGTCTGCTGCACGGCCGTCATTCTGGGCGGCGGGCAGGCAGGAAGCGCCTCCACGCGCCGGAGCAGCTCCGGCCAGCGGGCATCGAGCGGCTCCGGCGACGCGAACGCCGCCGCCAGCGCCGCCGGCGCCATGGGTTCGGGTGCTGCATCGGCCGCCGGCACCTTCCCGGCGGCCAGCGCCGCAATGCGGTGCCGGTCGAGCTGGCGCTGTGCCGCACGGGCAAAATCGAGCGCCGCCGCGAGGTTTTCCTCCGCCGTATGCCCCGGCCGCACCAGCAGCGCGAGCACCCGGTCGCGCACCGCCGTGACGGCGGCGGTCAGCCGCCGCTCCCGCGCACCGGCCACATAGCCATCGTCCGGCAGCGGCGCGGAGACAAAGCGCAGGGGTGCCGTGCGCGCCAGCAGCCGCCGTGCGGCCTCCGGGCACGCGGGCGAAAGTCCGCGCTCCACCCGGTCGCACAGCAGCACCTCCCAGCGCGGGAAATCCCGGCACGTGCGGCACAGGCTCTGTTCGCCGAGTGTGCGCTGCAGCTCGCACAGGCCGTCCGCGCACAGAAACGGGCAGCGCCCGTCCGTCTGTGCAAAGTACGTATCGCCCTCGCTGTCCACGCGCAGCACGCGCCGCAGCTTTGCCGCCAACGGATGCTGCAGGCGCAGATAGGCGTCCTGCGCGTCCGGATCGACAACGATCTCCCACGCGGCGCAGCACGTCTGCGGGCACGCCCCGGCCAGGCACCGGAACGCGGCATAGTCATCAGATCGGGTCTGGTACATGGCGGCCTCCTCGCGCATTTTTGTCTATTGTAACACATCGCACGCCGCAGGAAAAGGGACGTTTCCACACTCCGTGCGCAAAAAACAGACGGACACCGAAATGTCCGTCTGTCTGTTGCTGTTATGACCGGCCGGCAGCTTACTGCTTGACCAGATCCATGAGGTTGATGATGCCGCGCGGGCAGATCTCGGCGCAGTGGCCGCAGCCGACGCACTTGTCGTAGTCGATCGTGGACACGAAGTTCTCAATCTTGATGGCTTCCGCCGGGCACTCGCGCTGGCACTTCATGCAGCCGATGCAGCCGACATCGCAGATCTTGCGCGTGACGGCGCCCTTGTCCTGATTGCGGCAGCCGACAAGCACAGCCTGCTTATACGGCACCTTCTCAATGATCTTCTTCGGGCAGGCCTCGGCGCAGGCCATGCAGCCGACGCACTTGTCGCGGTCGACCTTGGCGACACCGTTGACGATGTGCATGGCGCCGAACTTACAGGCCCTGGCGCAGTTGCCGAGACCGATGCAGGCGAAGCGGCACTCCTTGTTGCTCTTGCCGCCGAACAGCATGGCAGCCTGGCAATCCTGGGGGCCCTGATAGTTGAAGCGCTTGACGGCGACGCCCTCCGCACCGGAGCACGGCACGAACGCGACCATCTTCTCCTCCGCACCGGCGGAGACGCCCATGATCGCAGCGATCTTGTCGGCAGCTTCCTGGCCGCCGGCGACGCAGCAGTTGACCGGAGCCTGACCCGCCGCGACCGCAGCGGCATAACCGTCGCAGCCGGGGTAGCCGCAGCCGCCGCAGTTGGCGCCGGCGAGGCACTCACGCACGGCCTCCTGCTTGGGGTCAACTTCCACATGGAAGATCTTGGCGGCGAACGCCAGCAGTGCGCCGAACACGGCGCCCATGATGCCGAGGACGGCGATCCCTTCGAGAATCAAAGTAAAATCCATATTTCAGCCCTCCTTAGCCGATCTTCATGCCGGAGAAGCCCATGAAAGCCAGGGCCAGCAGACCGGCGGAGACGAGGCAGATCGGGAAGCCCTCAAAGCTCTCCGGATAGTCGGCAAACTCGAGCTTCTCACGCACGCTTGCGAACAGGCAGATGGCGAGCATGAAGCCGAGGCCGCCGAACACACCGTAGACCACGCTCTGCAGGAAGCCGAAGCTGTACTGCGTGTTGAGCAGCACGACGCCGAGCACGGCGCAGTTGGTGGTGATCAGGGGCAGGTAGATGCCGAGCGCGGAGTACAGGGACGGGATGGACTTTTTGAGGAACATCTCGATGAACTGCACGAGCGCGGCGATGACGAGGATGTAAGCGATCGTCTGCAGGAAGCCCAGGCCGAGCTTGACGAGCAGGCAGTTGACGAGCCAGCAGATGGCGGACGCCAGGCCCATAACGAACGTGACGGCGAGGCCCATGCCGGCGGCGGTGTCGATCTTGCTCGAGCAGCCGAGGAACGGGCAGCAGCCGAGGAACTGCGAGAAGATGAAGTTATTCGTCAGCACGGCGCTGAGGATGATGGCAAAAATACTGGTCGTAGAACTCATGTTATGCCGCCTCCTTTTCCTGCGCTGCGAGCGCTTTTTCCTTGGCTTCCTTCTTCTCGGCGGACTTGCGCAGCGCGTACTGCATGAGCGCGATCAGGCAGCCGAGCGTGATAAAGCCGCCGATCGGGAGCGTGAGCACGAGCGCGCCGTACTCGGACGGGAAGATCTGAATGCCGTTGCCGGTGCCGATGACACCGTCGATGGTGTTGAAGATGCCGGTGCCGAACGAGCCCTTGCCGAGCAGCTCACGGATGACGCACATGGCGATGAGCACGAGCGTGTAGCCGAGGCCCTGGAAGATGCCGTCGAAGAACGACGGGCCGACGGGGTTTTTCTGGCAGAACGCCTCGGCGCGGCCAATGATGATGCAGTTAACAACGATCAGCGGGATGAACACGCCCAGAGACGCGCTCAGTGCGGGGACGTAAGCCTGCAGCAGCAGGTCAACGATGGTGACGAAGCCCGCGATGACCAGCACGAAGATGGCCAGACGGATATCGTTCGGAATGACTTTGCGGATGAGGGAAATGACCACATTGCAGCAGGTCAGAATGACGAGCACGGACAGGCCCATGCCGATGCCGTTGAAGAGGCTGGTCGTGATGGCCATGGTGGCGCACATGCCGATGAGCTGCACGAGAACCGGGTTATTGGTAATGAGGCCTTCCTTGAACTGTTGTTTGATATTCATGTTTCAGCCCTCCTTAACCCAGCGACTTGGCCGCGTTGATGACGGTCTGCACTTCGGTAACGACGGCGCGGGACGTGATCGTCGCGCCGGAGATGGCGGTGATGTCGCCGCCGTCTTTGGCAAGCTTCATACCGTCACCCTGGCCGACGAGGTTGTCGCGCCAGGCGCCTTCGTTCGTGTCCGCCGCCTTGGCGCCGAGGCCGGAGGTCTCGGAGTGCTTGGTGACGTACACGCCGGTGCAGTTATAATCATCGTCCAGGCCGACGACCATGGTGATCATACCCTGCGCGCCGGAGAACGTGGCCTCGGCGACGTAGCCGGCCTGCTGGCCGCCGGTGGTGGCGGTGCTGAGCTTGGTGATGGTGCCGTCGTTCTCAAAATCGGCCTGCTCGGTGTATTCGTCGGCCGCGAGGACGTTGGCGTATGCTTTCTTGGTCGTCTCGGCCGCGCGCATGGCGATGGTGTCCTTCGTCAGCTCATTGACGAGACCGAGGGCCAGCGCCATGATGGCGGACACGGCAAAGAGCACGAGCGCGAGCTTGATGATCTGGCCGCCGCCGGATTTCTTTTCAGTCTTTTCAGCCATTTGCAGCAGCCTCCTTTGCTTCTTTCTTCGCAGCCTTTGCAGCGGCCTTCTTGGCCTTGACGTCCTCACGGCTGACGCCGAACTGACGGCGCTGGGTGTGCTTGTCGAACATCCATGCGCAGCAGTTCATGATGAGGATGGCAAAGGAAACGCCCTCCGGGAAGCCGCCGAACACGCGGATGAGCACGGTCAGCGCGCCGCAGCCGACGCCGTAGATGATGCGGCCGGGAGCGGTGACGGGGCTGGTGCTGTAGTCGGTCGCCATGAAGAAGGCGCCGAGCAGCAGGCCGCCGGACAGGAGGTTGTCGAGCATCCACTCGACGTGGGTGTAGCCGCCGCCATTTTTGCTTCCGAAGATGAGCGTCAGCAGCGCGACGGTGCCGATGAACGACACGGGGATGTGCCAGGTGATGACCTTGCGGCACAGCAGGTACACGCCGCCGATAAGCAGCGCGAGCGCGCTGACTTCACCGAGGCAGCCGGGCATGGTGCCGAGGAACATGGACTTATAAGTAAAGTACTGCGGCAGCGCCTCGCCGGCCTTCATGTAGCTGAGCGGGGTGGCCATGGTGGTCGCGTCCGCGCCGATGACGGACGTCAGGCTGCCGGGCACGACCCAGGTGGTCATGAACAGCGCGTAGGAAGCGAGCAGGAACGCACGGCCGGCGAGCGCCGGGTTGAGGAAGTTCTTGCCGATGCCGCCGTAGAGCTGCTTGACGACCACGATGGCGAAAAACGCACCGATGATCGGCAGCCACCACTTGCAGTTGGCCGGCAGGGTGTACGCGAGCAGGATGCCCGTGACCACGGCGGACAGGTCGCCGATGGAGTCGGGCTTTTTCATGAGCTTGCGGTAAGCCCACTCAAAGAACACACACGACACAATGGACACGGCCAGCGGGATGAGCGCCTGCGCGCCGAACTGCCACACGCCGACACACAGAGCCGGGAGCAGGGCGATGATCACGTCGAGCATGATCTCGCGGGTGCCGCGCTTGGCACGCACCTGAGGCTGGTAGGCAGCGTCAAAGGTAAATTCTTTCGGTGTCATTTCGTTTCAGCCTCCTTTGCAGCGGCTTCCGCGCGGGCCTTTTCTTCAGCTGCACGGGCGGCGAAGAGGAGCTTTGCGGTCTTGAAGGTATGGGTCAGGGGCAGACGGCCCGGGCAGTTGTACGAACAGCTGCCGCACTCGAAGCAGTCGAGGATATGGTACTTCTGCATGTTCTCGAAGTCGCGGTTCTGATAGTACTTATACATGTACAGCGGCTCGAGCTTCATCGGGCAGACGGTCAGGCACTTGCCGCAGTGGATGCACGTCGGATTCTCGACGGAGCGGTCTTCCTTATCGGTGAAGAACAGGATACCCGCGGTGCCCTTGATGTTGGGCGCCTCGAGATTCGTAGCGATCAGGCCCATCATGGGCCCGCCGAGGACGATCTTCTTCGGCTCGACGACGAAGCCGCCGCACTGCTCGACGATGTAGCTGAACGGGGTGCCGAAGCGGCACTGCAGGTTGTAGGACTTATCGCCCATGGCGCTGCCGGCGACGGTGAGGACACGCTCGATGCTGGGCATGCCTTCGTAGCAGGCGCGGTAGATGGCGTAAGCCGTCTGGGTGCTGATGACGTTGCAGCCGACGCCGGACGGCAGGCCGCCGGGCTTGACCTCACGGTTCGTGATGGCCTTGATCTGCATCTTCTCGGCGCCCTGGGGGTACTTCACGTTCTCCGGCACGATCTCCACGCCGTACTGCGCGGGGTTTTTCGACAGCAGCAGGTCGATGGCGTCCTGCTTGTTCTTCTCGATGCCGTAGTAAGCCTTGTCGAGGCCGGACGCGATGCGCGCCAGCTCGATGCCCTTGAGCAGCTCCTCAGGGTGGTTTTTCATGGTCAGGTGGTCGCCGTTGAGGTACGGCTCGCACTCTGCGCCGTTGATGATGAGGGTATCGACCTTGCCAAGGCCGCCGCGGATCTTGAACGCAGTCGGGAACATGGCGCCGCCGTGGCCGACGATACCGGCCTCGCGGATGCGCTCGAGGATGGCCTCAGGATCCTTCATCTGCTCGGGCGTCAGGGGCGCGAGATCCGTGCAGGGGGTGTCCTGGAAGTCATTTTCGATCACGATCGCGGGGATCATATCGCCCAGGGGGTGGGGTCTCGGCTCAATAGCGATCACCTTGCCGGAGACCGTCGCGTGAATGGGCGCGGAGACGGGTGCCGGATTGTCAGCGATCTTCTGACCCATCTTCACATAATCGCCCACCGCGACCAGCGGTTTGCAGGGTGCGCCGATATGCTGCATCATCGGGAGCACGACCTGCGGCGGAGGCGCAATGACGGTCACCGGAACGTCCGGAGCCTTCATGTAGTTGGGATGAACTCCGCCATGAAACTTAAAGGGCATTTGCATCACCTCTCTATTTTTTGACCCACATATATTAGCACACCACCCTAATTTCGTCCACCAAAAATGGCGGAAAAACATCAAATTGTACTAATTTAAATATTAACGAACCTGCAAAAATGCTGACAAATCCAACATTTCCGGAAACTTTGCAACATTTTGTGCATATTGGCGGGATTTCTCGCCATTCCGGCGCGCCGGGCGGAAAAAAATTCTGTGTTCGGGACTTAACAAGCGGGGAAAAATCCTGTAAAATAGATAGCAAATGCTCTGCCGGCGCCGCCGGCGGCAAAAGGAGGCCACGTTATGCTGACACCCTGGGCGGATACGCTCGACCGCGCGCAGCCCCTGCCGGAGTATCCCCGGCCGCAGATGGTGCGCGACAGCTACCTGAATCTCAACGGCCCGTGGAGCTACGCGATCACGACGAGCGCGCAAAAGCCCGCGCAGGCCGACGGCACGATCCTCGTGCCCTTCTCGCCCGAGAGCGAGCTGTCCGGTGTGGGACACGTCCTGCAGCCGGAGGAATACCTGTGGTACATCCGCACGGTCACGCTGCCGGACGGGTTCAATGTCGGCCGCGTGCTGCTGCACTTCGGCGCGGTCGATCAGATTGCGACCGTGTGGTGCAACGGCGTGGAGCTGACCACGCACACGGGCGGCTACCTGCCGTTCACAGTGGACATCACCGAGGTGCTGGCCAAGGAAAACACGATCCTCGTGTGCGTGCGCGACGCGACGAACAAGTCCCAGCTCCCGCGCGGCAAGCAGACGCTGCACCCGCACGGTATCTGGTACACGCCGCAGAGCGGCATCTGGCAGACGGTCTGGCTCGAGAGCGTGCCGCAGAACTATATCCATTCCCTGCGCGTGACCCCGCTGTTCGACGCGCATCAGGTGGAGATCACCGTCGAGGGCACCGGCCAGTGCATGATCGATCTGGAGGGAAAGCGCTTCACGTTCCCGGCGGGTGTGCCGGCGCACGTGCCGGTGCAGTCATTCCGCCCCTGGTCGCCGGAGCACCCGACGCTCTACCCCTTCAGCGTGACGCTCGGGGACGACACGGTCTACAGCTACTTTGCCATGCGCAAGTGCAGCGTTGAGACGGACAAAGACGGCGTGCGCCGCCTGTTTCTCAACGGCAAGCCGTATTTTCACAACGGTCTGCTCGATCAGGGCTACTGGCCGGACGGGCTCTACACCGCGCCGAGCGACGACGCGCTCGTCTATGACATCCAGCTGGCCAAGGACATGAGCTTCAACATGCTGCGCAAGCACATCAAGGTCGAGTGCGACCGCTGGTACTATCACTGCGACCGGCTGGGCATGCTCGTCTGGCAGGACATGCCCTGCGGCGGCAGGCGCTACGACCCGCTCATCGTCTCCACCCCGCTCGTGACGGGCTGGCACCTCGACGACAGCTGGTATCCCCTCTTCGGCCGCACGAACGTGACCGCGCGCAAAGCGTTTTTGAACGAGCTGCGCGACATGGTCACCACGCTCTACAACCACCCGTGCATCGCCGTGTGGGTACCGTTCAACGAGGGCTGGGGCCAGTTTGACAGCCAGACGGCCGTGCAGGTCATCCAGTCCGTGGACAAGACCCGCACGATCGACCCGGCCAGTGGCTGGCACGACCAGGGCTTCGGCGATGTGCGCAGCCTGCACGTGTATTTCCAGAAGTACAGGTTCCAGCCCGATAAGCTCGGCCGCGCCACGCTGCTGTCGGAGTTCGGCGGCTATATCCACCGCGTCGAGGGCCATGCCGTCGGCGGCAAAAGCGTCGGCTATAAGACGTGCGACGCCCCGCTCTCGCTCGAATACGCGCTGCAGGCGCTCTATGACGAGCAGATCCGCCCCGCCATCGCGCAGGGGCTCAGCGCCGCGGTGTACACGCAGCTGAGCGACGTGGAGCATGAGCTCAACGGCCTCGTGACCTATGACCGCAGCGTCGTGAAGCTCCCGGTGCAGACGCTGCATAAGATCTTTTATATCGAAAACGAATAAACAAAACCGCCCGCTGCGATCGCAGCGGGCGGTTGATTTTTGCGTTTCGGGCTCGGCTCAGTACGCCACGCCCCAGTAGATCATGCACTTGGCGGGCTTGCCGCACACGGGGCACACGTCGTCGAGGTGCTCCTGCTCGAACGGGATGCAGCGGCTGGACATACCGGCCTTGTCCTTCATCTCGAGCTCGCAGGCAAGGTCGCCGCACCACATGGTCTTGATAAAGCCGCCGTTTTTCTCCTGCAGCTCCTTGGCCTCGGCCAGCGAATGCGCGGCATAGGTGTGCTCGTCGAGGTTGCGCTTGGCCTTGTCGAACAGGCCCTGCTGCACAGTCTCGAGCAGCTCGGGGATGCGCGCCTCGAGCTCGTCGAGCGCGACGGTGATCTTCTCGCCGTTGTCGCGGCGGACGGCGACGCAGTGGCCGGCTTCGATGTCCTTCGGGCCGATCTCGACGCGCAGCGGCACGCCCTTCATCTCCCAGTTGGCAAACTTCCAGCCGGGGCTGTTGTCGCTGAAGTCGCCCTGCGCGCGCAGGCCGGCGGCCTTCAGACGCGCGACGAGCTCCTCGGCCTTCTCGGTCACGCCGGGCTTGTGCGCCGCGATGGGCAGCACGATGACTTGGATCGGCGCGATGTGCGGCGGCAGGACAAGGCCGCTGTTGTCGCCGTGGGTCATGATCAGGCCGCCGATGACGCGCGTGGACATGCCCCACGAGGTCTGGTGCGGATAGGCCTGCTGGTTGTTCTTGTCGGTGTAGGTGATGTCGAACGCGCGGGCAAACCCGTCGCCGAAGTAGTGGCTCGTGCCGGACTGGAGCGCCTTGTGGTCGTGCATCATGCACTCAATGGTGTAGGTGTTCACAGCGCCGGCGAACTTCTCCTTGTCGGTCTTGTTGCCGCGGATGACGGGCATGGCCAGCTCCTGCTCGCAGGTCTCGGCATAAATTTCGAGCATCTGCAGCGTCTCCTTGCGGGCCTCAGCCTCGGTGGCGTGCAGGGTGTGGCCCTCCTGCCAGAGGAACTCACGCCCGCGCAGGAACGGACGGGTGGTCTTCTCCCAGCGCATGACGCTGCACCACTGGTTATACAGGCACGGCAGATCGCGCCAGCTGTGCACGATGTGGCTCCAGTGCTGGCAGAAGAGCGTCTCGGACGTCGGGCGCACGCACAGGCGCTCCGGCAGCTCCTCGCTGCCGCCCATCGTGACCCACGCGCACTCGGGCGCGAAGCCCTCAACGTGGTCCTTCTCCTTCTGCAGCAGGCTCTCGGGGATCAGCATCGGCATGGCCACGTTCTGGTGACCGGTTGCCTTGAACTTGCCGTCGAGTATCTTCTGGATGTTCTCCCAGATGGCGTAGCCATACGGGCGCATGATGAACAGGCCCTTGACATCGGAATAATCCACGAGCTCCGCCTTGGTGCACACGTCGGTGAACCACTGGGCGAAGTCGACTTCCATATCGGTGATCTGCTCGACCTTCTTTTCTTTGGCCATAAGCGCAACACTCCTCTGTATGCCGCGCAGAGATCCCGCGCGGACGTATTTCATAATGTATGGGGTAACTTATATAGTGTATAGAATCCGCCGCCGCTTGTCAAGCACCAAGCAGCTCCTGCACCGCAAAAACACCGATCATGACGGCGATGAGAAAGTACATCACAACCGCGGCGACGGAGTGCCGCGCCGGCCGGCGGTCAAACAGCTGCCCCGCACACCAGAATACAAGCAGCGCGGTGCCGATCCAGTAGACCGGGTTGAGCGCGATGGCCATGACCGTCACCTCCACGATCAGCAATGCAAACACCGCGATCTGCCACGTGCGGATGCGCCGCGCGCGGCTGTTGCAGTAGATCTCGTGCCAGGCGTCGGAAAGCTCGCGGCGCTGGCGGCGGAAAAACGGCTCGCGCGGCTTTTTCGGCGCGGCCGCCTCGGCCGCAGTTTCGGCGGTTTCGGTCACGGTTTCGGCGGTCTCGGCTGCCGTTTCAGGTTCTGCTTCGGTGTAGGGGCGCTCTTGTTCCATGCGTTCCACTCCTTTCCGGCTTTTCGGAAAACCGGTCCTTTTTCCACAGGATACCCCGCAGCGCAGCGCCTGTCAAGAGCTGGGTCACGGCCGAAAAGTGCATTTCGGGCTTGACCGCGCACCATTCGTGCAATATAATATGTAAATTAGAGATGCTATTTCAAGATGCAATCGAACCCCTTGGAGGTGACCATCTATTAACAGACAGAGTTACATGGCGGAGATCAGCAGTCTGCTCGGCCTGATCACCGACGACAATACCCGTCAGGCGCTCATCGCGCAGATGGAGAACATGTTTGACAACGCCCCCGATGAGGAGCGCCTCATTCAGGAGATCGGCAACCCGACGAAGGTGGCCGTCGCCCTCATTCGCTACGCCGACAGCGGCAAGATCACGCCGGCCGCCGCGCCCGTGGTCGCGCCCGAGCAGGTGCAGCCCAGGCGCGCACCGCAGCCGCGCCCGCGTGCCGAGCGGTACCGCCCGATGACCGCGGCCGCGGCGCAAAAGCCCGCGTCGTCGTTCACGTTCCCGGAGCCGCCGGAGGGCCCCGACGAGCCCGAAACGGACGAAGCGCCCGTGCTCGACGGTCAGTTCTCATTTGACGAGCAGCCCGCCGACGACGGCTACTACGACGAGCAGCCCGCCGATGACGGCTACTATGACGAGCAGCCCGCCGATGACGGCTACTATGACGAGCAGCCCGCGGATGACGGCTACTACGACGAGCAGCCCGCGGACGACGGCTACTACGACGAGCAGCCCGCGGACGACGGCTACTACGACGAGCAGCCCGAGGGCGGCTATGACCCGAACTACGCCACCGACGGCGAGGAAGGGTATTATGACGAGGCCTATTATGACGAACCGGCCTACAGGACGAACGTCTTTCTGGCCATTCTCTACACACTCGGCGCGATCGTGGTCGGCGTGCCGGTGCTGGCCGTGCTGCTGGTGCTGGATCTGGCTGTGCTGGCCGTCGGCGCCGCATGCGGCGCGGGCGGTGTGGGCCTGATCGCGACGGCCTTCATCGGTCTGCCCATGGTGGCGGATATGCTCATTCTGCTCGGCGGCGGCGCCGCCGTGATCGCCATCGCGCTTGTCGTGATCTGGCTGGCCGTCTGGCTGTTCATCCGCATGGTCATCGGCTGGGTCCGGCTGCTCGTGCGCACGGGCAAGCGCTGGTGCAGAAAGGAGATCGCCGCATGAAAAAAGCCTGGAAAACCATCCTCATCATCGCCCTGTGCATCCTGATCGTCGGCGAGATCGTGCTCGGCGTCGGCCTTGCGACCGGCGGCAGCCCCGACCGCATCTGGGATGCGGCGTATGAACACTACGACTTCGCGTCAGTCTTCGCATTCATCAAGTCCTCCGGCATCGCGGACTTCCTTGCGAGCATCGGCCTGTAAGAAAAGCAAAAAATGAGGCGGCGAGCTATGCTCGCCGCCTCATTTTGATCTGTTTGATCTGTAAAAAGCCTCGCAGAGTTTGCGCCCGCAGGCGCAAAGGAATTCCAAGCATTTTCTCCGGCGACATGTGCGGCGGAGAAAATACCGCTCGGCTCGCAAACGTGCGCAGGATGCGGCTCTGGTGCATCCTGCGTGCGCTGCAGCGAGCTGCAGCTCTTCCAACGAGAGCCCAACGCAGTGGGTCTCGTTGGCCCGTCTCACCGTCTCATTTCATTTTAAAGAGCAGCACGCCGCCCGTCATCAGCGCGAGTCCTGCCCACTTGCTCCAGCCGAAGGCGAGCTTTTCCGTGCCCATGATGCCGAAGGCGTCGATGGCCGCGGCCGCAGAAAGCTGCGCGATGAGGATCGTCGCCACGGCGAGCGTCGGGCCGAGTCTGCCCATGCCGAGCATGACCGTGACCGTGATGGCCAGCGCCAGCACACCGCCGAACCAGCAGTATTTCGGCGCGGCGCCCAGCGCGGCAAAGCTGCCCGTGCGCCAGAACACCAGCACCAGCAGCGACAGTGCCGCCGCCACGCACTGCACGAAGGCGTTGGTCTCCATCGTGCCGATGTGCTCGCTCAGGCGCGTGTTCATCACGCCTTGAATGCTCATCGCCGCCCCGGCGAGGATGCACGCGAGAAATCCACCCAAAATTCATCGGCTCCTTCCGAATAATTCTTGCACTGCCGCCCGAGATGTGTTACACTGTGTTGTACGGGCAAACATTTGCCCGCAGTACACGTACAAAGGAGGCCCCGCCCATGGCAGCAGGCAGCAAACCGAAATACTATCTCGTGGAGGCGAGCGTCCTGCCCGAGATCTTCGCCAAGGTGATCGAGGCCAAGGAACTGCTCGAGACCGGCCAGGTGCGCACGGTGGCGGACGCCGTGGCGCGCGTGGACATCAGCCGCAGCGCGTTTTATAAATACAAGGACTTCGTGTCCCCGTTTCAGGACATGTCGCGCGGCCATCTGGTGACGTTCAACCTCGAGCTGCTCGACCGGCAGGGCGTGCTGTCGTCCGTCCTCGCTATTTTTGCCGAAAACGGTGCAAATATACTCACCATCAACCAGAGCATCCCGACGAGCGGCGTCGCCCCGGTGACGATCACGGCCGCGACCGAGAACATGCAGACGACGATGGAGGCGTTCATGGCGGCGCTCAAGGCGGCCGACGGCATCATCCGCGTGCACCTCATGGCCGGCTGAAGATAAAAGCAATACAGCCCCGAACCGTGTTGGTTCGGGGCTGATTTTTTATCTCATGTTCACTCGAGCAGCTGGGCGCGGCCGCCGTGCAGCCGGATCTTCCCCGCGCAAAAGCGCTTGACCGCCTCGGGCAGGAGCTTCCACTCCGCATCGGTGAGCACGCGGCGCTTGAGCGTCGTGACATCATCGTCCTCAAGCACGGGCACGGCCTTCTGCAGCAACACCGGGCCGACGCCGCCGGTCTCGTCCACGAGGTACGCCGTCGCCCCCGTAACCTTCAGGCCGCGGGCAAGCACCGCCTCATGCACCGCGTCGCCGCGCAGCGTCTCGAACGCCGGGACGAGCGACGGCTGCACCGCAATGACCTTGTTGCGAAAGCTCTTCGCCGTCTCGCGGCCGACGCCGGGATAAAACCCCGCGTTGATGACCAGCTCGATATCCATATCCTTGAGCTTGTTGCGGATGGCCATGTCGTACGACGTGTCGTTCGGGAACATGGCCGGCTCGACAACGACAGTCTCGATGCCGGCGTTGCGCGCGCGCTTGAGCGCATAGGCGTTGGCGTCGGACGAGATGACGGCGACGAGCTGCAGCTCCGGGATCTCACCGAAGAACACGGAGTCCAGCAAACTTTGCAATTTTGTTCCCTTGCCGGAAACCAGAACAGCGCTGCGGATCATATGCTTGATTACTCCTTCCCCAGCAGCCGGGCGGCTGTGGCGCGGTTGTTGTCCTCCTGCCGGTTGAGCAGTTCGGTGCGGCGGCGCAGCTCCTCGCCTCGGTCGGCGAGGGCGACGGCGGAATCGATCAGGCCGGACAGATCCGTCGCGTTGAGCGCCTCGAACTGCATGTAGTTATTCTGCTCGACATAGTCGAGAAATGCCGTGACCTTCGGGTCGTAGGCGACGCCGATGAGCGGCACGCCCTGCCCGGCGGCAAAGATGAGCCCGTGCAACCGCATAGACACAACGGCCGTCATGCGCGAGAGCACGCCGATCACCTCGCCCGTGGACATCTGCTCACCGAGCACATGATACGGGATGCTCAGGTGCTCCGTGACGAGCTGGCTGGCCTCGCCGTCGGTGCGGAAATTGATGCTGAGGAACACCGGCGTCAGGCCGTATTTCAGGTAGGCGTACACGGCGCCGGCGGCGAACACGGTGGCCTTTTCCTCAATGCCGGGCCACTTGCGCAGTACGAAGCCGATATATTTGCCGTCCGGGTCCATATCGTGCTCGCGCAGGATGCGGTCGATGCGGCCGCGCTCGGCGGCCGGCAGCGTAAGCGCGGGGTCGGACGCGAGGATCACTTCCGGGGCCGTGACGCCGAAGTCCGAGAGCGTCTCGCGGCTGTCCGGCTCGCGGAGGGTGATCTTGTCCACACAGCCGTTGATGATGCGCGCGGCGAGCTGCCGGTCGCGCTCATACACGATCGGGCCGATGCCGCAGCCGTACATCTGCACCTTGCAGCCGCAACGGTGCGCCAGGCGGATGGTGCTCAGGTAATACCACAGGCTCATGCGGCTCGTGACGTCCTGCATCAGGCTGCCGCCGCCGCTGATGAACAGCTGGCTCCGGCGCAGCACGCGCCGGATGGCCAGATAATGAAACCGGTTGCACGCGTTGACGCCGTAGGCGCTGCGCGTATCCTTCGGCCGGCGGGAGATCACGGTCACGGGCATGTTCGCGTCGATGCGGCGCATCTCGCCGATGATGGCCTGCAAAATGGCATCGTCGCCCGCGTTGCCGAAGCCGTAGGCCCCGCAGATGAGCACGCCGTCGCGCACACCGTCGCGCCGGTTGCGCTCCATGCGGAAAACGGCGTTGTAGATCTCCAGCTGGCGCAGGCCGGTGGCCTCCTCGGAGAAGTCAGCCTTACCGCGCCGGTAGAGCGCCTCGCCCATCTCATGGCGGTAGTTTTCGTCGAGCGCGTAGCGCGCGAGGTAGGCAGCGAGCATGCGCACGTCGCCGGGCTCGATAAGCAGGCCGGTCACACCGTGCTCGATGATGGCCGGCACACCGCCAACGTTCGAGGCGACGGTGGCCAGATGTGCGCGCGCGCCCTCGGGCAGCGCATAGGGAAACGCCTCCGACAGGGACGAGAGCGTATTGATGTCAAGCGCGCCGTAGAAGCTGTCCAGGTCGTTGACCCAGCCGAGGAAGAACACGCTGTCGGCCAGCCCCAGCTCTTTTGTGAGCGCCTCGAGCTTTTTGCGCTCCTTGCCGTCGCCCGCGATGGCGAGACGCAACTGCGGGCAGGCCTTTTTTGCCAGCGCCACGGCGCGGATGAGCGTCGGGATGTCCTTGACGGGGTCGAGCCGGGCGGCAATGCCCGCGATGACGTCGCCCTCGTGAACCGTATACCCGAACTGCGCGAAATACGCCGCGCGGTCGGTCTTGGGCACGACGTGGGAAAAGTCGAGCCCGTTATAAATGGAAAAGAGCCGGTTCGGCTCAAAGCCGCGGTCGATGAGCCGCTGGCGGATGGGGTCGGACACGCACACGCGGTAATCGAGCCGGTGCAGGGCCCAGATATTGAGCGTGCCGTAGACGGCGCGGGCGAACGGCCGGCCGAGATAGTCGAGCCGGTAGTCGCTGTGCACGGTGCTGATGACCGGCACGTGCACGCTCGCCTTGAGCATGGCGCCCATGACGTTGGCCATGGAGCCGTGGCAGTGCACGAGGTCGTACTCCCCCGCGCGGATCAGCTTTTTGAGCGCGGCGAGGTTCGGCAGAAAGCCTCCGTCGAGCACCATCGTCGGGATGCCGAGCGCGGCCGCACCGTCGGCAAAATCACCGCCGCGGAAGCACACGAGCTGCACGTCGATGATCTGACCGAGATATTTCAGCAGGGAGTAGACATGCGTCCGGGCGCCGCCGGTGTCGCCCCCGCTGATGAGGTGGATTACTTTCACTTTGCCCTCCAAAGCACTTGTGCGCGCTGCAAAAACACGGTATAATGCGCTCGTACAGGTGCTGACACATTCCCGCGCGGAACAAAAGCGCGGATTCAGATTATTATACTGTATGATTCCATTATGGTCAAGTTTTGGAGGCCCGCAATGACGAAAATTTATCTGATCCGGCACGCGGAAGCGGAGGGCAACCTCTACCGCCGCATCCAGGGACACTGGGACGGGAGCATCACCCCGCTCGGCCTGCAGCAGATCGACGCGCTCGCGCAGCGGTTCCGCCGCGAGCACATTGACGCGCTCTACTGCAGCGATCTGTCGCGCGCACGCGCGACGGCCGAGGCAATCACGCGCTATCACGACATTCCGGCCGTGGCCACGCCGCGCCTGACGGAGATCTGCATGGGCGTGTGGGAGGGCCGCGCCTGGGGCGACGTGGAGCACGAATTTCCGGAGCAGATGCGCTATTTCAACACCGACCCCGACCGCTGGTCCGTGCCCGGGTGCGAGCCGTTTCGCGATGTGCAAAAGCGCATGAAGCGCGCCATCTCCGACCTCGCCGCGCGGCACGACGGGCAGACCATCGCCCTCGTGAGCCACGGCATGGCCATCCGCGCCTATCTGTGCACGGTGCTGGGCATCCCGAACAGCGAGATGGCCACCCTGCCCTACGGCGACAACACGTCCGTGAGTCTGCTGCTCGTCGATGGGGACAATACGACCGTAGAGTATTATAACGACAACCGCCACCTGCCAGACGCGCTGAGCACCTTCGGCCGCCAGACCTGGTGGCGCGGCAGCGGCAGCGGCGTGGAGGATCTGCGCTATGAGCCGCTGCGCTTCCCACGCGACGAGGCGTTTTACCTCCAGTGCTACCGGGACGCGTGGCGCAACGTGCACGACACGGACGAGGGCTTCGTGCCCGAGCTCTATGCCCGCAGCGCCGCCCGGCACGCGCAGGAGCACCCCGGCTCGGTCGTGCGCGTCCTGAGCGGGGACCGCGTGGTCGGTCTCGTCGAGCTCGACCCCGGGCGCGACGAGCAATCCGGCTGCGGCTGGATCAGCCTGCTGTATATGCTGCCGGAGTACCGCGGCCGCGGCTGGGCCATCCAGCTGCTGGGCTACGCGTTCTGGTTTTATGAGAATCACGACCGCACGGCCGTGCGCCTGCACGTGTCGGAAAACAATGCCCGGGCCATCACATTCTACCGGCGCAGCGGCTTCGTGCAGATCGGGCGCGACCCCGGCGTGCGCGCGCATCTGCTGCTCATGGGCCGGCTCATCCACAGGACGGTGACGCATGGAACGGTGTGATTTTCTGCCCGTCTCCGCCGAGGAGATGCACGAGCGCGGCTGGTGGTGGTACGATGCGCTCGTCGTCGGCGGCGACGCATATGTCGACCACCCGAGCTTCGGCACGGCGGTCATCAGCCGCGTGCTCGAGGCCGAGGGCCTGCGCGTGGCCGTGCTCGCGCAGCCGGACTGGCACGACGCGGAGGCTTTCCGCGCCATGGGCCGGCCGCGGCTGGGCGTGTTCATCGGCGCGGGCAATCTCGACTCCATGGTCGCGCACTACACGGCGGCCAAGCGCCGCCGCAGCGAGGATTTTTACTCCCCCGGCAAGCGCACCGGCTGCCGGCCCGACCGCGCGGCCATCGTCTACTGCAACCGCGCGCGCGAAGCCTTCGGCCCCGACATGCCGATCATCCTCGGCTCGCTCGAGGCGAGCCTGCGCCGCTTTGCGCACTACGATTACTGGGACGATTCCGTCCGCCGCGCCATCCTCTTCGACGCCCCGGCCGACCTGCTGGTCTACGGCATGGGCGAGGCCGCGACGATCGAGATCGCTCACCGGCTGAAGAAAAAGCAGTCCGTGCGCACGATGACGGACATCCCCGGCACGGGCTACATCACGCGTGACCCCTCCGTGTGCAAATTTGACCACATCACGCTCCCGTCGTTCGAGGACGTGCGCGATGATAAGCGCCTCTATGCCGAGGCCACGCGCACCGAATACGCCGAGCATGACCCCATCCGCGGCCGCGCCATGATCCAGCCGTGCGAGGGGCGCTATCTGATCATCAACCCGCCCGCCATGCCGCTCGACACGAAGGAGCTCGACCGCGTGGCCGGGCTGCCCTATACCCGCGAGTGGCACCCCATGTACGAGCCGCTCGGCGGCGTGCCCGCGATCGAGGAGGTGCGCTTCAGCGTGATCCACAACCGCGGCTGCTTCGGCGGGTGCAATTTCTGCGCGCTGGCGTTCCACCAGGGCCGCATGATCACGAGCCGCAGCCACGCGAGCGTCATCCGCGAGGTCGAGGCCATGACGCACCACCCGCTCTGGAAGGGGTACGTATCCGATGTCGGCGGCCCGTCGGCAAACTTCCGCCACCCGTCGTGCCGCCAGCAGCTGGAGCGCGGCATGTGCCCGAACCGGCTGTGCCTCGCGCCGACGCCGTGCCCGAATATCGACGCCGACCACTCGGACTACCTCGCCCTGCTGCGCAAGCTGCGCCAGATCCCCGGCGTAAAGAAGGTGTTCGTGCGCAGCGGCATCCGCTATGACTACATGCTCTGCGACGATAACGACGCGTTCTTCCGCGAGCTCGTGCGCTACCACATCTCCGGCCAGCTCAAGGTCGCGCCCGAGCACTGCATCGACGCCGTGCTCGACTATATGGGCAAGCCCCACATCGGCACGTACGAGCGCTTCATGGACGAATACCGCCAGCTCAACCACAAGTATGATAAGGAACAGTACGTCGTGCCGTACCTCATGAGCTCGCACCCCGGCAGCACACTTGCCGACGCCGTGGCCCTCGCGGAGTATCTCAACCGCCGCGGCCGCCAGCCCGAGCAGGTGCAGGATTTTTACCCCACCCCCGGCACGATCAGCACGTGCATGTACCACACCGGCATCGACCCGCGCACGATGCAGCCCGTCTACGTCGCCAAAACGCCGCACGAAAAGGACATGCAGCGCGCGCTGCTGCAGTGGCGCCGGCCGGACAAGCGCCGGCTCGTCATTCAGGCGCTGCACGAGGCCGGGCGCGAGGATCTGATCGGCTTCGGGAAAGAGTGTCTCGTCCGCCCGATGACCGACCGGCGCAAACCCGCCAAGCCCGCCGAACCCCAGCCGCCCCAGCGCAAATACGGCAAGGTCTACGGCGGCGGCAAAAAGCCCGCGTCCGCCCGCAGCGCGCAAAACGCCAAAAGCGGAAAGTCCGCCAAGCCCGGTAGGGTCGGCAAGCCCGCCGCCTCCGGAAAGTCCGGCGGCAGGAGCGCGCAGACCCCGCGCGGGAAAGGCGGCCGCCGATGAGCTATTTCTTCCTTTACCTCGCCGCCATCAACGTCATCGCTTTTGCCGCCATGGGCATCGACAAGGCAAAGGCGCGCGCAGGCAAGTGGCGCATCGCGGAGGGCACGCTCTTCGCCCTCGCCGCGCTCGGCGGGGCACTCGGCGGCACGCTGGGCATGCGCGTGTTCCACCACAAGACGAAACACAAGGAATTTCGCTTCGGCTTTCCCGCGCTGCTGTGCCTGCAGTGCGCGGCCGTGGTGTATCTCATTCTGATCTGGAAGCAGGTGCTCTGATATGACTCCCACCCTACTCGCCTATCAAATCGACCCCGGAAAGCTCGGCAGAATGCAGGTCGTGTGCCTGCGGCTCGGCATCCGCGTGCAGGCGGTCAATCCGGCCGATTTCGGTCAGCCGATCGGCGCGCTGGCCGGTGTGCTGCCGCGCGCAGCCGATGCCCCCGCCGCCCCGCTCCCGGGGGAGATGCTCGTCATGGCGCACTTCCGCCCCGGCCTGCTCGAGGGGATGCTGCAGGGATGGCGCGCCGCGCACATCCCGCCCGTCGCGCTCAAGGCCATGCTGACGGACACGAACGCCGCCTGGACGGCCCCCGCGCTCTATGCCGAAATCGCCAAGGAGCACGCCGCCATGCACAGCGGCGGCCGCGCGCACAAGGCGTAAAAAAATTTCGCGATTTACAGCAAAGAACCGATTGACAAGCGCCCGCGCCTGTACTATGCTATGGGCACGGGTGCGCACCTACCGGCAGTCAGGCGAGGAGAGTCTGGCTGCTTTTGTATTTGCCGCCGACATTGCCAAGGGGTTCCCGCTATGAAACACAATCAGATCCGTCAAGTCGTTTTCCCGATCCTGGCCGCGCTCATCTGGGGCACTGCCTTCGTCGCGCAGGACGTCTGCGCCGATACGATCGGCACATTCACCTTCAACGCCGTGCGCTATTTCATTGCCGTGCTCGCGCTGCTGGTGCTCATCGCAGTGCTGAATGCCACGCGCAAGGACCGCCCGCAGCCCACGGAGGCGGAAAAACGCGCCGGACGCAAACAGCTCTGGCTCGGCGGCTTTTGCTGCGGCACAGCGCTGGCCATCGCCTCGAACTTCCAGCAGGCCGGCATCGCCGCCGGGACGGATGCCGGAAAGGCAGGCTTTCTCACGGCGCTGTACGTGGTGCTCGTGCCGGTGTTCGGCCTGTTTTTGAAACGCAAGGTCAGCCTGCCGGTATGGGTCGCGGTCGCGCTGTCGGTCGTGTCTCTGTACCTGCTGTGCATCAAGGGCAGCTTCCGGCTCGCCGCGGGCGACCTGCTCGTGCTCGTGTGCGCGGTGTGCTTTGCCGTGCACATTCTGGTCATCGACCACTTCGGCAGCGGGTGCGACGGGGTGAAGCTCAGCTGCGTGCAGTTTCTGTTCGCGGGGCTGTGGTCGGCCGTCTGCATCCCGTTTTTCGAGCATGTGGATGCCGCCGCTCTGCTCTCGTGCGCGCTGCCGCTGCTGTATGTGGGCGTATTCTCGTGCGGCGTGGGCTACACGCTGCAGATCCTCGCGCAGAAGGACTCCAACCCCACGGTCGTCACCATCCTGCTGAGTCTCGAGAGCGTGTTCGCCGTCATCGCGGGCGCGATCATCCTGCACCAGAGCATGACCCCGCGCGAATACCTCGGCTGCGTGCTGATGTTCCTCGCCGTCGTCCTCGCGCAGATCCCGCTGCCGGCCAAGGCCGCCCGCACGGAAAGCAAATAAGACCGCAAAAAAGCGGATGATTCCGGTTTACGGAATCATCCGCTTTTCTTTTCAGGCCGTCCCTAAATAGAGCGTCTCGTCATTGAAGATCATGGTGAGTTCACCATGATAAAGCCGATCCATGGATTGGATCTGGTCAATGAACGGATGAACGCAGCTGCTCTGATGCTCTACTAACTGCCGCATTGTCTTGGCAGTGCACTTTTTCTCGTAGTCCCCGATCTTCTGACCGGCCTCGATAAGTGATTCGTCCATTTGCGACCGGCTGATGACTGGCAGCTTGGCAATGGTTTCACCAAGCACCTTACTTGCAGACGATACGCCGCGAAGCATATATGCTTCAGGAGACGATTTCACGCGTTTCTCTATGCGCTCATAAGCTTCTGTGTATAATTCGCGGTACGCAAGAGACATCTGTTCCAACTTGGCAGCAGCAGCGTTCAAATACTCGGAATCAAAGCTTTCCTGCAGCAAAATCTCCAGAAAATAAGCATACCCATACAGATATAGAGCCAATTGGTAACTCTGAAACGCCCTCGTCAGTTCATTCAGCTGTTTTTGCGCATCCCGAGCCGCAGGCAGAAATCCACCTTTCAGAAAGTCCTTTTTTACTTGCTCTCGGAAAAAGTCCACCTGCTGCCCTGCTTCGCGCCGGATTGCTAACACTTGACTGTGATTTGCCGCCTTAAACTTATCGTTATTCCAATTGAATCTGTAATCCGCAAGCACATCTGACAGAAAATTCAAATCTCCTTTTTGCTTGGAAATTTCTTTTTGCAGCAAGAAATCCATCATTTCTCGCTGCGTCTCCTGTATTGCATCCAGCTTCCGCTCCATACTCATAAGTGTGGCTGCAGCAAACAGCAGCGTAGGATTGCAAATCAGCGGATTCAGGCGAGCTTGTGCGTCGAAGCTGTTTGTCGCGTTACCCAGAGCAGTTCCTAAAAAGCCGCTCCCATCTCGAAAACTTGCGAGATGTGTTCCCTCTGGAATTGTCACCTTGTAGTAGCCGCTCACCGCCTGCCCATGATTTGTAATCTGCTGAATTGCCGACACGACCGGCTCTAATCCAACCCCCAAGGCAGCCAGCTGCGACAGAGGCAGCTTCCCATATGACTGCGCATTCAACTCGGTTTTAAGCGCCGCCGGCGCGACCTCTGTCGTGGCCATCATTTTCAGAAAATGGTCCTTGTTGACAAGTTCATTCATACCCGTACCTCCGTTGTGATATATTTTCTCAACAGGCAGTGTAAAAATCGCGTCAATTTCAGTATGACAACTTCTGGTGCTTTCGTCAAGCACTATTTACACATTCTCCCTCGTGTGCACCCCACAAAACGGCATGGAAACGGCGTGGATTTTTTTACACAGTTTTGTGAACTTGTCCCATTATCCCCTTGCATTTTTGCCCAAATTGGGCTATAATTCTTGTCAAGAAATTCACAGAAAGTGAGTTCACAAGGAGGTCGATTCCCCATGAAACTGACACCCGAACAGCAGGCCGTGCTCGACGGCAGCAAGGGCGAAGTCATGGCCAAGGTCATGAAAACGCTCGTCATGTACGGCGACGCCTTCGGCGCGGAAAAGATGGTGCCCGTCACGAGCACCTACGGCCACACGGTCATCAGCTTCGGTATCAACGCCATGAAGCCGGTCTATGACCTGTATGACCAGCTGATCGAAGCCGGCGCGTTTTCCGAGCAGAAATTCACCGCCGACCCGCTCCCGCTCGACAAGAACGTCCCCTCGAACCCGCTGCAGGACCTGGTGTTCCACCAGTTCATGTATAAGCAGCAGGCGCGCTACGAGGCCCAGCTCAAAAAGCTCGGCATCCTCAGCGACAAGGACTACACCTGCACCTGCTACCTCGACGAGGTGGGCAACAAGCCCAAGCAGGGCGAGGTGCTCTCGTGGGCGGAGTCGTCCGCCGTGGTGTACGCCAACAGCGTGCTCGGCGCGCGCTGCAACCGCAACTCCGGCATGATCGAGCTCATGGGCTCCATCGCGGGCTGCGTGCCGTATTTCGGCTTCCTGACCGACGACGGACGCAAGGCCGACTGGATCGTCGAGGTGCGCACAACGAAAAAGCCCGAGCCGCAGCTGCTCGGCTCCGCCATTGGCATGAAGGTCATGGAAAAGGTGCCGTATGTCAAGGGGCTCGACCAGTGGATTGGCACGGAGATCAATGAGGACGCCATTGCGTATCTCAAGGACTTCGGCGCGGCCACCGCGTCCAACGGCGCCGTGGGCCTGTACCACATCGAGCACCTCACGCCCGAGGCCGTGCAGCAGGGCGAGGCACTCATCCGCGACGGTGCGCCGGTGTACGTCATCGACGACGCGGAGCTCCAGCGCGTGCGCGAGAGCTATCCGTGCGTGTGGAAGAACCTCAACGCCAAGCCGAAGCTGTGCTTCATGGGCTGCCCGCACATGACGCTCCACCAGCTCATCGACACGACCGAGCGCGTCGAAGCCGGCCTCCGTGCGCACGGCCAGCGCAAGGTCTGCATCCCGACGGTGTTCACCGCCGCGCCCGGCGTCATCGAGGAATTTGAAAAGACGGAGTACGCGCCCCGCCTGCGCAACACCGGCGTCGTGCTTAGCTACATCTGCCCGCTCATGTACATGAACAATCCGCTCAGCAAAGCCATGCCCGTCATTACCTCGTCGAACAAGCTGCGCACGTACACGACCGCGCGCTACTACACCGAGGAAGAGATCATCACCATGATTACGAAGGGGGCCAACTAATATGAAACAGTTTCAGGGTCGCGTCATCTGCCCCGGCACGTGCGAGGCGGAAGCCCTCGTGTCGCACGGCGGCTTCAACACGCTCGCCAGCTACCAGATGGCCTTGATGTTCCACGACAAGCAGGTCAAATGCGGCGACCAGAACAACCCCGACCTGTATAAAAAGCCGATGATCGGCAAGGCCCTGTGCCTGCCGGAGACGATTGGCTCCACCACCGGCGGCATGGTGCTCTACACGGCCTGCGCCTCCGGGCAGCAGCCGGCGTGCATGCTCTTTTCCAAGCACATCGACTCGCTGGCGGCCTCGGGCGCGATCCTCGCGTCCGTGTGGACGGACGCCGACATGCCGGTCATCGACTGCCTGGGCGACGAGTTTCTCGCCGCTGTACAGACGGGGCAGACCGTGCGCGTGCTCGACGGCGGTGTCGTCGAGGTCGCCTGACTTTTGCAGCAACGAAACGGGGCTGACCGGCCGGTCAGCCCCGTTTTTGCGTGCGCTGCCTTCCTTTCGGAAATGGCGGGAGCGTGCGCTGCCTTCTCCTTGAGGAGAAGGCATCCAGCTCTGCTTGCCGGATGAGGTGGAAAGGTCACGGCCATCTCCAGCGGCCCCCGGCATCGCACCGCACATCACCCCGCGCCGCGTCTTGACATATTCCCCAAATGTGGTATTCTGTTTTTATTCATTTTGCCCGGTGTTGTCCCCCGGAAAGAGATGCGCGGCATGAAATACGCATTCGGCAACGCCGATCTCCCCGCCGGCACTGCACCGGCGGGGCACTCGCGCATCGACCGGCCGAAAGTCAAGCGCAATGCCCGGCCCGGCGCCGGGCTCGACCCCCTGCTCGCCTGAGCGGGACACATTCTATTGGAAAAACCAGGTGATGCCATGAAAGCGCTTTCCCAGCCGCTGTTCGCCTCCCTGCGCGGGTATGACAAGGCGCAGCTCGGGCCGGATCTGTTCTCCGGCGCGCTCATCGCGCTGCTGTCCATCCCGATCTCGATGGGCTATGCCCAGCTGGCCGGCCTGCCGCCGGTCTATGGGCTGTACGGGTCGCTGGTGCCGATCCTGCTGTTCGCGATGCTCAGCACAACGCGGGAGTTCATCTTCGGCGTCGACGCCGCGCCGGCCGCTATGATCGGCGCGGTGGTCACATCGCTCGGCGTCACGCCCGGCGGCGCGGAGGCCATGCGCGTCGTGCCGGTGCTGACGCTGTACGTCGCGCTGTGGCTGGCCGTGTTCGCGCTCGTGCGTGCGGATAGGGCCGTTGATTACATCTCCGAGCCCGTCATGGGCGGGTTCATCAGCGGCGTCTGCTGCGAGATCATCCTCATGCAGGTACCGAAGCTGCTCGGCTCCGGCACCGGCACGGGCGAGCTCTTCGAGCTGCTGGGGCACATCTTTGACGCAGCAGCGGTCATTAACTGGCCGACCGCCGCGCTCGGCTTCGGAACGCTTGCAGTTTTGCTCATCGCGCCGCGCAAGTGGCCGAAGGTGCCATGGGTGCTCGTGATGATGGTGCTCGGCGGGCTGCTCGGCGCGTTTGCGCCGCTGACTGACTGGGGCGTGGCGCTGCTGGCCGCCGTGCCGCGCGGCCTGCCGAAGGTCGCGCTGCCGGATCTGACTGCGCTGCCGTTCACGCAGGCGCTCGTGGCAACGCTGCCGGTCGCGGCCGTCATTCTGGCCGAGACCCTGCTGGCCTCGGCCGGCACGGCGCAGAAAAACGGCTACCGTCTCAACGGCCGCCGCGAGATCGCGACGTATGCCGTCTGCAACGTCACCGCCGGGCTCGTCGGCTGCTGCGTCGTGTCGGGCAGCGTGTCGCGCACGGCCGTCAACGAGCGCAACGGCGGCAAGACGCAGCTCGTGTCCGTCATGGCGAGCGTGACCATGCTCGTCGTGCTGCTCGTCGCCACGCCGCTCATCCGCTTCCTGCCCGTGCCGGTGCTGACGGCCATCGTCGTCAACGCGCTCATCGGGGCGACGGAGTTCGGCATCGCGCGGCGGCTCTGGCGCGTCAACCGCGTGGAGCTCGGCATCTTTGCCGGGGCGTTTCTGGGCGTGCTGCTGCTCGGCGCGATCAAGGGCGTGCTCGTGGGCATGGTGCTGTCGTTCATCGACGTGCTCATGCGCGCGGCCGCGCCCCAGCGCACCTTCCTCGGCACGCTGCCGGGCAAGGCCGGGTTCTTCCCGATCGACCGCGTCAGCGGCGTGCAGGCGCTGCCGCACATCGTGCTCTACCGCTTCAGCGGCAGTCTGTTCTTTGCCAACATCCGCCGCTTTCAGGAAGACATTGAGGGCGCGGTGCAGCCCGACACGCAGGCCGTCATCGTCGACGGCAGCGCCATCGTGAGCGTGGACATCACGGCGTGTGACCGGCTCGTCGCGCTCAACCGCAAGCTGCGCGCGCAGGGCGTGCGCTTTTACCTGACCGAGCACATCGGCGAGGTCAACGACCAGCTGCGGCACTTTGAGGCCGGGGAGCTGATCGAATCCGGCGCCGTGCGCCGCACGATCCAGGGCGCGCTGCGCGATGCCGGCGCAGCCGTCGACATCGGCGGGTCGCAGCAGCGCATCCCCGACAACATGGACGACATCCGCCAGCTCCAGGAGCTCGAGTGGCTCTACGGAGCGGACGCTGAGGTGCAGATCGAGCGCAACGTGCAGCTGCTGCTCGCGCGTATGCGCGCGACGGACGACGTCGCGGAGCGCCGCACCATGCTCGAGCACTTCCTCAACGAAGACTTCCACTTCGGCAGCATCGACACCGACGAGGTGCTGCTGCACCTGGAGGGCCACACGGACGAGCTGGCCGCGCTGCTCGGCAACTCCGAGGACGACGTATTCACCGACCTCGAGGTCGAGCGTGACAGCCTTATCGACCGCGTCGAGCAGGACTATCCCGAGCTCGTCGAGCACGTGCGCGAGCGGCGCGACCACCTCGACCACGACTTCCGCGCAAACCACCCGTCGAGCGCGGCCCGCATCGAGGCCCGCCGCGCGCAGCTGCACGCGCGCATCGAGCGCGAACGTGCCGAGCGAAACGAGCGCCGCGCCCAGCATCATGCGGAGCTGCTCGAGCAGCATGCCGAGCACACGGCCGCGCGTCAGGAGCGGCACGAGCAGCACGCCACCGAGCAGCAGCTGCGCCATGAGCAGCAGCTCGAGGCGCGCCTGCGCCGCCAGGCGGAGGAGCAGGTCGCGCGCGAACAGCGTCAGGCGGCGGAGCTGGCCTGCCGGGCGCAGCACGCAGCCGAGAAGGCCCGGCGCCACGCCGAGCATGCAGCCGAGCGCGCGCAGCGCCATGCCGACCACCTGGCCGAAAAGGCGCAGCGTCACGCCGACCACGCCGCGGAGCGCGCACAGCGTCACGACGACCGCCATGACAGCAGGAACTGACCGCAGGCACAAACGCAAAACAGGATAGAAAACCGGAAGGGGCAGCCACCTCTTCCGGTTTTGTTGTATGTACAGGTCTCAGCCCCGCCGCGCTGGCAAAAAAACATCGGCGTCACGGAGTTGTCTCCGTGACGCCGATGCGTCGGTGCGCGCACTTAACGCTTGCGCTTATTCTTCTGATAAAGGGCCCACAGGCCGTTGAGCAGCAGGTTCTTATCATACGTGATCTCGCGCCGGCAGTACGGGATGATGCAGCCGCCGAGGCCGCCGGTCGCAATGACGGCGGCGGGCTCGCCGAGCTCGGCCTCCATGCGCTCGATCATGCCGTCGAGCATGGCGGCCGTGCCGTAGACACTGCCGGAGCGCATGGCCTCGACCGTGTCGGAGCTGATGCATTTTTTCGGTGCGTCGAGCGAGATGTGCGGCAGCTGCGACGTGCCGTTTGCGAGCGCCTCGAGTGAGATGCCCACGCCGGGAATGATGGCCCCACCGAGCACGCGCGCCTCACGGTCGATGACGGTCATGGTGGTCGCCGTGCCCATGTCGATGATGATGAGCGGCGGAGCGTGGATGGCCAGCGCGGCGGCCGCGCCGACGACGAGGTCGCTGCCCATGGCGGCAGGATTGTCGAGCGCGATGTTCAGCCCCGTTTTCATGCCGGGGCCGACGACGAGCGGGCGGATGCCCGTGATCATGCGCACGGCGGCGATGAGCGCGCCGTTGATTGGCGGCACGACGGACGACAAAATGGCGCCGTCGATGTCCTCCGGCGCGATGCCGGAAAACTCGATCACCTGCCGCAGCGAGATGGCGTACTCGTGCGCAGTCTTGTCGCGGTCGGTCTCCAGACGGGCAATGTTGCGGATGCCGGACTCGTCGAGAAAACCGATCACAATATTCGTATTGCCAACGTCCAGAGCCAGCAGCATATCAGTCCACCGGGCCTTTCTTGCCGGCCGCGATCAGCCGGGTGATGGTCGGGCTCAGGACGAGGTTCACGCCCAGCTCGAGCAGGAAATTCACGCCCACGAGACCCGTAACGATATAGGTCGCGACAGCCGTGCCGCCGGCCCACGCCTGCAGCTGCGGCTGGAAAAACAGCACCATGGCAAGCACGAACAGCCCGGTGTTGACGACCGGGGCGGCCGCAGCCGCGACGATGACGCCCGCGAGTGCGTGCTTTTTGCCGATGGCGCGATAGAGCGCACCGGCGACAAGGCCGGCCGCCGTGCCCTTGATGAGGCAGACGAGCACGGTCATGACCGGGCGCGCGGAAAACATGATGTAACCGCCCTGATCGGCGCCGGTGACGACGGCGATCGTGACGACGACGCCAAACACGAAGCCGAGCCACGCGCCGGCGCTGACGCCGTAAACGGCTGCGCCGACCACGATCGGGATCAGCACGAGCGACACGGCGAACGGGCCGACCTTGATGAAGCTGCCGAGCAGCTGCAGCACGACGACGATGGCGGTGAAGAGTGCAAGCCCAGCCAGACGCCGGGTCTTACCATTGCTGTTGTTCATTTTTGATACCTCCTAAAGCTGCTGTTCCCGCTCCGGGCGGGATATAGCGCAGGAGTATCTTACCCAATCCGACGCAAAAAATCAAGAGCGGACGCGCAAACTTTGCACGTCCGCTCATGACAAAATTTTATGATGGGATTACTTCAGCGCGTCCACGGTCGCCAGATACAGGGCATCCGACCCGTCGGACGGCATGCTGAAGCCGGTGCGCGGCGAGAAGCTGAAGCCGTTGAGCGTCGGGCCGTCCTGCAGGCAGGAGCGCTTGAACTGCTGGCTGAAGAGGCGGCGGCAGTAGCTGCGCAGCCACTTTTTGAGCGTCGCGTGGTCAAACTCGTCGCCGTAGGCGATGTCGGCCAGGCGCAGCACCTTCTCGGGTGCGAAGCCGTGATCGACCAGGTAGTACAGGAAGAAGTCCTGGAGGTTATACGGGCCGACGGAGTCCTCGCTCTTCTGGGCGATCTCGCCGTTGCGCGTCGGGGGCAGCAGCTCGGGGCTGACCGGCGTGTCGAGCACGTCGAGCAGGGCCTTGGCGAGCACTTTGTCCTCCGTCGTCTCGGCAACATAGCGCACGACCATCTGCACCATGGTCTTGGTGGAGCCGGCGTTGACATCGTACATGGAAATGTGATCGCCGTTGTAGGTGCACCAGCCGTCGGCAAACTCGCTCATGTCCTCGGTGCCGACATGGATGCCGCCGTCGGCAAAGCCGTTGGCCACGTCCATGAGGATCTGGGTGCGCTCGCGCGCCTGCGAATTCTCATACACGACGTTGCGGTTTTCAGGGTCGTGGCCGATGTCTTTAAAGTGCTGCATGACGCTCTCGCCGATGTCGATGACGCGCACGGTCGCGCCGAGCTGCTCGGACACGATGATGGCGTTGGACTTCGTGCGGTCGGTCGTGCCGAAGCACGGCATGGTCACGGCGGTGACATAGTCGGCCGGCAGGCCCATCATCTTCACGGCCTCGGCGCAGATGATGACGGCGAGCGTGGAGTCCACGCCGCCGGAGATGCCGACGACCGGGTGCTTGAGATTGGCGTACTGCATGCGGCGCACGAGGCTGGCGGCCTGCATGTGCAGCAGGCGCTTGGCCGCAGCGTGATAATCGGCCGGGTCGTCCGGGCGGTAGGGGTACTTGCCGAACGGGCGGGTGAGCACGGTCTCCTCAATGCCCTCGCCCCACTCGGTGACGACGTAGGACGCAGCGTCGCCGGTGAAGGTCGCGTCCTTGCGGCGCGCGGCGATGAGCAGCTGCACGTCGAGCTCGGTCACGATATCGGAGCAGCCGTCCTCGGCGCTCTCGAGCACCTTACCGTCCTCAGCGATGAGGCACAGGCCGGAATACGTCGCGTCGGTGCTCGACTCGCCGAAGCCGGGGGCCGCCAGCACGACGCCGGCGTGCAGTTTCGCGCTCTCGGCGCGCACGGCGGTGGTCACGCGGCAGGCGGAGTCCGTCGCCATCGGGAAGCCCGCCATCTCGACGAGCACGGTCGCACCGGCGAGCGCATGGCGCACAGCCGGGGACACCGGGGCGGACACGTCCGCGCCGACGAGCACGGCGACGTTCAGCTCGCTGACTTTGCTGTGCTGGAACAACTGCTGCGGGTGAAAATCGACCGGGCCGAGGGAGCCGATCTGAATATCGTCGAGCAGCGCGCCGGGCAGGGCGAAGTGCTTGTCGCCCGGGCAGCTGGCCGGCACGACGCCGAGCAGCTCACCGTTGCACACGGCGGCCGCCGCGTCATACACCTTCGCGCCCTGCGCGACCGGCAGACCGACGAACACGAGCATATCCTTGCCCTCGGACGCCTTGACGACCTTTTCGAGCGCGGCCGCCGCGCCCGCGAGCAGGGTGTTCTGGTAGAACAGATCGCCGCAGGTGGCGCCCGTGAGCGTCAGCTCCGGGAACACGAGCACCTTCACGCCGAGGCGTGCGTGCTCGTCCATGGCGCGGATGACGGCATCCGCATTGAACATCGGGTCTGCTACCCGGATCTCGGGAGCAGCCGCTGCAACCTTGATAAATCCGTGTTTCATGTTGATTCTTCCTTTTCTCTATACTAATTTGCTTTCTCGAATGTAAAGAGCGCCGCATCATAAAACTTCAGCACCGCACCGCGCACGGGCACGTATTCCTTTTCCGACGCCGTCACGGTGACGGTGCCGTCACGTACCTCGGCGTGCGCGGTCTCGTCGAGCACGGGCAGGACGTTGGCATTGAGCTCCTGCGCGAGCTCGTCGAGGTGCTGGGCGTAATACGTGCTGTCGTGCGGCGGCGTATAGCCCGGCACGGGGTTTGCGCCCCGCGTGAGGCAGAACACCACCATCAGCACCGACAGCAGCAGCACGAAGCCGCCGCCCACGGGTCCGAGCCAGCGGGCGATCTGCGCGCCGGGCTCCTCCTTCGCGGTCGGGTCCGGCGGCGGGACGATCTTCGGCATGGCTTAAAACCGGATGCGCGCGGCGATGTAGTCCTCCAGCTGCTCCATGGGGATGCGCTCCTGCTGCATGGAGTCGCGGTCGCGCACGGTCACGCAGCCATCGGTGGCAGAGTCAAAGTCGAACGTCACGCAGTACGGCGTGCCGATCTCATCCTGGCGGCGGTAGCGCTTGCCGATGGAGCCGGCCTCGTCATAGTCGCACATGAAGCGCTTTTGCAGCTTGTGGTAGAGCTCGGTCGCGGGCTCGGAGAGCTTTTTCGACAGCGGCAGCACCGCGCATTTGAACGGCGCGAGCGCCGGGTGGAAGTGCATGACGACGCGGGTGTCGTTCTTGGCCTCGTCCACGACCTCCTCGTCATACGCCTCGCACAGGAAGGCGAGCGTCACGCGGTCGGCGCCGAGCGACGGCTCAATGACGTAGGGGATGTAGTGCTCGTTTTTCTCCTGGTCGAAATAGTCCATGTCCTGGCCGGAGAACTTCTGGTGCTGGGTCAGGTCATAGTTCGTGCGGTCGGCGACGCCCCAGAGCTCGCCCCAGCCGAACGGGAACAGATACTCAAAGTCGGTCGTGGCCTTGGAGTAGAAGCTCAGCTCCTCCTTCTCATGGTCGCGCAGGCGGAGGTTCTCATCGTGCATGTTCAGGCCCTTGAGCCACTCGTGGCAGAAGCTGCGCCAGTAATCGAACCACTCGAGATCGGTGTCCGGCTCGCAGAAGAACTCCAGCTCCATCTGCTCGAACTCGCGGATGCGGAAAATGAAGTTGCCCGGCGTGATCTCGTTGCGGAAGCTCTTGCCGATCTGGCAGACGCCGAACGGGATCTTGCGGCGCGTCGTGCGCTGGATGTTCTTGAAGTTGACGAAAATGCCCTGCGCGGTCTCGGGGCGCAGATACACCTCGGCGGCCGTGTCCTCGGTCACGCCCTGGTGGGTCTTGAACATGAGGTTGAACTTGCGGATATCGGTAAAGTCGCTCTTGCCGCAGCCCGGGCAGGGGATCTGCTGCGCGCGGATGAAGGCGACCATCTCGTCGTTGGTCATGGCCTCGACGTTCACGTCGGGCATGGGGTTCTCAGCCAGCCAGCCCTCGATGAGCTTGTCGGCGCGGTGGCGCATCTTGCAGGACTTGCAGTCGATGAGCGGATCATTGAACGTCGTCACGTGGCCGGAAGCCACCCAGACCTGCGGGTTCATGAGGATGGCGGAGTCGAGCCCGACGTTGTAGGGGTTTTCCTGCACGAACTTCTGCCACCAGGCGCGCTTGACGTTGTTTTTCAGCTCCACGCCGAGCGGGCCGTAGTCCCAGGAGTTGGCGAGGCCGCCGTAGATCTCGGAACCGGGGTACACAAAGCCGCGGTTCTTGCACAGGGCGACGATCTTGTCCATGGTTTTTTCGGTGTTTTTCATTGTTTTTCCTCCCTGCTCCGCCAATGGCGATGGCGGAAGCCAAATGATCTCCGCCGATGGCTTCGGCGGGACGTGTCCGGCCGGAAATGACCCGATCGGACAATTTTATATTATAGCACCGCGCCCCCCGTCCTGCAAGGAATGACACAACGTTAACACGAGACGGGTGCTTGTCTGCAATTTGGGTTGCGTTCCCGAAAAAATCATGTTAAACTACTTTTACCCCCAGTTGTCAGCCGGGGGGTACTCACAAAAGTAAAGGAGACGATAACCATGTCCATTTCCGTTGGCGCCGTCGGCACCGCTTCCGCCGTCGTGACGCCTGAAAATACCGCGGCTGCGGTCGGCTCCGGCGCGCTGCCGGTGTTCGCCACGCCGTACATGATCGCCCTGATGGAAAACGCCGCCTGCAACGCCATTGCCGACGGTCTGGAGGAAGGCCAGAGCAGCGTCGGCACGAAGCTCGACGTGTCGCACGACGCGGCGACGCCCGTCGGCATGCACGTCACGGCCAGGGCCGAGCTTGTGGAGGTCGACCGCCGCCGCCTCGTGTTCCGCGTCACGGCGGAAGACGACGCCGGCCCCATCGGCCAGGGCACGCACGAGCGCTTTCTCATCATGGCGGACAAGTTCCTCGCCAAGGCGGAGGCCAAGAAGGGCTGAGTCCCCCCTGCCCCGCCCAAAAATGCACCGGCCCTGCGGAAATTGAGAAAGATTCACAAAATGTCCCTTTCTTTTTGCCGCGCGATCGGTTACATTATAGTTAACAGATCCGGGGTGACCCGGAGTGGAAAACCTGAAAGGAGTGGCGTTTTATGAAGTTCACGTTCATCGAAAAGAAAATGGCCCCGTCCGATTCCCTGCGTGCGTATGCGGAGAAAAAGGTCAGCAAGATCGACCGGCTCTTCCGCACCGAAAGCGAGGCAAACGTCACCTTCAGCACGGAGCGCGGCCGCTTCACGGCCGAGATCACGATCAAGAACAACGGCACATTCTTCCGCGCCCATGAGACGACGAGCGACATGTACGCCTCCGTCGACTCCGCCGTGGCGACGATCGAGCGCCAGATCCGCAAAAACAAGACCCGCCTGGCCAAAAAGCTGCGCGAGGGCGCCTTCGAGCGCGAGGTGCAGCCGGAGTACGTCCCCGCAGATGACACGGTCGAGGCCGGCGCGTTCGAGGTCGTGCGCCGCAAGCGCTTCCCCATCAAGCCCATGAGCGTCGAGGAAGCGATCCTGCAGATGGACCTGCTCGAGCACACGTTCTTCGTCTTTCGCGATGTCGCGGCCGACGGCGCCGTGTCGGTGGTCTACCGGCGCAAAAACGGCGGCTACGGCCTCATCTCCGACGAGGCGGAGTAAGCGCCTGCCCCCTGTTTTCGGGGCGGCAAAGCGATCCCAGCATCCAAAAATCCATGCACGCCCCGCGCCAAATGGCGCGGGGCGTGTTTCGCTATGTCTGCCGGAAACTGCTCTTGGGCGGCACGATCGGGCAGCGGGGGGAGCCCGAGGGGGGTAAGGCCCGCCTCGGATGAGATCATGCGTGCGCGCTTGTCGCTGACAAGCGCACACGCCCCGCGCCGAAAGGCGCGGGGCGTGTTTTGCCATGTCAGAGGGTAGCACCAGAAGCTGCGCCTTTTCAAGCCTTCCCCTCGAGGGGAAGGCTTCGCACGACCTGATCGCCCTGCAAGGAGAAGGCTCGGGTGCGCGTCGGCCCGCAGTGCACCACCGGCACACCCCCCACCTAAAAAAGATGGACAGACAGAGCTGGGGGACTCTGTCTGTCCAAACAATTCTACTGCCCTTTGGGGTGGCAGCTATGGCACTGCGCACCGCAATGGGCACAGTTGCCGCCGCAGGAGGATTTCCCTTGCCGCTTCTGGCGAATCAGGGAAAGGGAAATGAAGGTGACAATGGCGATAAGTACAATCGAAATCAAAATCGTAGAGAGGTTCGCGCCAATCCAGCTGAACATGGAAAATCACTCCTTTGCGTTTGCGAATTTTGGAAAGGCTCAGGCCTTGAGCGTGGTGGCTTCCTTGTAGGGACGCACCAGCATGTAGATGATGCCGGCCAGGGCCAGGATCGCGCAGATGAGGCCGATGATGTTCAGGTTGCCGGTAAAGGCGCAGCCGAACTGGTAGATCATCAGGCCGCACAGGTAAGCAAAGCCGCACTGATAGCCGATGGCGAACCAGGTCCACTTCTGGCTGTTCATCTCGCGCTTGATGGCGCCGATGGCCGCGAAGCACGGAGCGCACAGCAGGTTGAACACCAGGAAGCTGTAACCGCTGATGCCGTTGAAGGCAGCCGCGATGTTCTGGTACACGGTGCCGTCGCCGCCGCCGTAGAGGATGCCGAGCGTGCCGACGATGTTCTCCTTGGCAACGAGGCCGGTGATGGAGGCGACTGCTGCCTGCCAGTTGCCCCAGCCGAGGGGCTTGAAGATCCAGGCGATGACGCCGCCGATGGCAGCGAGGATGGAGTGGTCGATCTCGTCCTCGGACAGCATGCGGAACGTGCCGTCGACCGTGCCGAAGTACGTGGTGAACCAGACAAAGATCGTGGACAGCAGGATGATCGTACCGGCCTTCTTGATGAAGGACCAGCCGCGCTCCCACATGGAGCGCAGGACGTTGCCCAGCGTCGGCCAGTGGTAGGCCGGCAGCTCCATGACGAACGGAGCCGGATCGCCGGAGAACATCTTCGTCTTCTTGAGCATGATGCCGGAGATGATGATCGCGGCCATGCCGATGAAGTACGCGGAGGTGGAGACCCATGCGCTGCCGCCGAACAGGGCGCCGGCGATCATGCCGATGAACGGCACCTTCGCGCCGCAGGGGATGAAGGTGGTGGTCATGATCGTCATGCGGCGGTCACGCTCGTTTTCAATGGTACGGGAAGCCATAACGCCCGGCACGCCGCAGCCGACGCCGATGAGCATCGGAATAAAGGACTTGCCGCTCAGGCCGAACTTACGGAAGATACGGTCGAGCACGAAGGCGATACGGGACATGTAGCCGCAGGCCTCGAGGAAGGCCAGCATCAAGAACAGGACCAGCATCTGCGGCACGAAGCCGAGCACCGCGCCGACACCGGCGACAATGCCGTCGAGGATCAGGCCGCTGAGCCAGTCGGCACAGCCCGCCTTTTCCAGACCGTCGCCGATCAGGGCCGGGATGCCCGGGACCCAAACGCCGTAGTCGGCCGGATCGGGCGCGTCAAAGCCGTTGGCTTCGAGGTAGGCGACCGCGTCGACATATGTCATGCCCACGGTGCTGTCCTCGTCGGCGTCATCGGGGATGGCGTCATAGTAGGCGGTCATTTCGTTCTCGGCCAGCGTCTCCTCGTCCTCGACCATGACGGTCGCGGTGTCGGAGCTCGGCACGAAATCTTTCATGTCCGCGAGGGTGGCGTCGGCATCAAAGTCTTCGGCTTCGGTGTCGAGACCCAGGAACGCGTCGACCGCTTCGGTCGCGGCGGTGTATTCGTCGTTGGCGTCGTTATAGGCGCCCGAGCCGATGCCCAGCAGGTGCCAGCCGTCACCGAACACGCCGTCGTTGGCCCAGTCGGTCGCGGGCGCGCCGACGGCGACCATGGCGACCCAGTAGACAAGGAACATGACCACGGCGAAGATCGGCAGGCCCAGCCAGCGGTTGGTGACGATGCGGTCGATCTTATCGGACGTGGACTGCGTGGCCTTGGATTTCTTGCGATAGCAGGCGCGGATGACCTCCGCGATGTAGACATAGCGCTCATTGGTGATGATGGACTCAGCGTCGTCGTCGAGCTCTTCCTCGGCAGCCTTGATGTCCGCCTCGATGTGCTGGTGCACATCCTCGGGGATGTGGAGCTTGGCGAGCACCTTGTCGTCGCGCTCGAAAATTTTGATGGCGTACCAGCGCTGCTGCTCTTCCGGCATCTCGTGCACGGCCGCCTCTTCGATGTGGGCGATCGCGTGCTCGACCGGGCCGGAGAACGTGTGCATCGGCACGGTCTTGGTGGACTTGGCGGCCTCGATGGCGGCCTCTGCCGCGGCCATGACGCCGTCACCCTTCAGGGCCGAGATCTCAACGACCTTGCAGCCGAGCTGCTGCGAGAGCTGATTGATGTTGATCTGGTCGCCGCTCTTGCGCACGATGTCCATCATGTTCACGGCCATGACCACCGGGATGCCCAGCTCGGTCAGCTGCGTGGTCAGGTACAGGTTGCGCTCGAGGTTCGTGCCGTCCACGATGTTGAGGATAGCGTCCGGGCGTTCGTCAATCAGATAGTTGCGGGCGACGACCTCTTCGAGCGTGTACGGGCTGAGCGAGTAGATGCCGGGAAGGTCCATGATGACAACATCGTCATGCTTTTTCAGGCGGCCTTCCTTTTTCTCGACCGTAACGCCCGGCCAGTTGCCCACAAACTGATTGGAGCCGGTCAGCGCATTGAACAGCGTCGTCTTGCCGCAGTTCGGGTTACCGGCCAGGGCAATCTTGATTTGCTTTTCCATTCGGATGCTCCTTTGCGATATTCTCCTCTGTTTTGGGGGATCCTACCTTATGTAATAAAATTTTTGTTTGCTGATTTATGCCTGAACTTCGATCATCTCGGCGTCGGCCTTGCGCAGGCTCAGCTCGTAGCCGCGGACCGTGACTTCCACCGGATCACCGAGCGGCGCGACCTTGCGCACATACACTTCGGTACCCTTGGTGATGCCCATGTCCATGATGCGGCGCTTGATGGCGCCCTCACCATGCAGCTTTACCACCTTGACCGTTTCGCCGATCTTGGCTTCTCGCAGCGTTTTCATCGTGCTTCCTCCCTTAAATCATGATTTTGCGTGCCATTTCATCGCTGATGGCAACGCGGGACTCTTTGACCTTCACGATCAGGTTCCCGCCGATCGCCGATACGACCGTGGCCGTCCCGCCGGGGACGAAACCCAGGTCTTCTAAATGTTTTCTGGTCTCCGGGTTCCCGCCGACTTTCAGAATCAGTGTTTCCTCGCCGACGTTGGCGAGATTCAGCGGCATCATAGATATCCCTCCACTGGCAAATGGTTAGAGCGTGCTAACCTTGGATGAAAAGAGAACGGTTATATCCGTTTAACACAAGTTAAACTTCCCTAACCTTGCTAAAGTTTAATCTATCTAACAGCTCGTGTCAAGAGGTATTTGTAAAAATTTTTGCATTGCTTGCATTTTTGGTTAAAGTGTGCTAACCTAGAAGCAATTTGACGAAAAGGTTGGTGGAATCCGCTATGCAGATCTTGAGAGCCGCAGAAGACTATCTGGAAGCGATGCTGATGATGCAGCAGAAACACGGTTACATCCGCTCGATCGACATCGCGGAGCAGCTCGGTGTCACGAAGCCGAGCGTGACCTACACGACCAAGCGCCTGCGCGAGAATGGCTACATCACCATGGATCGCGACGGGCTCATCACGCTCACGCCCAGCGGCATGGACATCGCCTCGCGTATGCTCGACCGGCACCACACGCTGACCAAGTTTCTCATGGAGCTCGGCGTCGATGCCAAGACCGCCGAGGAAGATGCCTGCAAGATGGAGCACGACATCAGCGAGCAGACGTATTCCGCGCTCTGCCGACACGCCATCGGCAAACTCGGCATTCTCGGGGAGGACGATGCGGGCCTCGGCGAGACGGCCGGGACCGACGAAACCTGACGCGCGCAGCCGGATATTTCCGCCCGCGGCAGCCAAAGCTGCCGCGGGCGGTTTCATTCTGCGCCGCGGGCATTGACGCGGCGGCGCGGATTTGCTATGCTGAAAAAGAGAAAACTCGTTTTCCGGAGGTGCCCCCATGCTCCAGACCCGCAGACCGGCCCTGAGCGGCAACGCGCTCAAGGGCATCGCCATCCTCGCCATGACGCTCGACCACCTCACGTGGACGCTCTGGCCGGGGTACAGCACCGCATGGTGGGTGCTCGTGTGCCACCTGCTCGGCCGTGTGACGGCGCCGATCATGTGGTTTTTCATCGCCGAGGGCTATCACTACACGCACGATGTGAAAAAATACGCTGTGCGCCTGTTCGCGCTCGCGTTCATCTCGCACTTTGCGTATGATTTCTGCTTCGGCATCCCGTTCGTGCCGCTGTCTACCGGGCCGTTTAACCAGACGGGCGTCGTGTGGTCGCTCGCATGGGGCCTCGTGCTGCTCGTCATCCACGATGACGAGCGGATCAAAAACTGGGTCAAGATCGTGCTGACGTTTGTGATCTGCGCCATCACCTTCCCGTCGGACTGGAGCTGCGTGGCCGCGATGGCGATCCTGTTCATGGGACAGGCACGCGGGGACTTCCGCCGCCAGATGTGCTGGCTCATGGTGTGGTCGGCCGTGTACGCGCTCGTGTATTTCTTCTTTATAGATAAAGTATATGCGCTCGTGCAGCTCGGCACGGCGCTCTCCATCCCGCTGCTGCGGTGCTATGACGGCACGCGGGGCAAATGGCGCTCTATGGGCAAGCTCTTTTACGTCTATTATCCCGCGCACCTCGCGCTCATCGGCGTGCTGCGCGTGCTGCTCTGGGGCGCGGGCGCAAGCACGGCCGCCGGCAGCTTCTGACGGCAATGTGCACAACGGCATCCGCCCGGACGGGAAAAAACTTCGTCCGGGCGTTTTTGCGCCCGGTGGTGGCATTCCGCCGGGGTTCGTGATAAAATGCTGTGCAATGTGAGACAAAGGAGGCGGCGCGCATGCGCTACCAGTGCCTGGTGCTCGACCACGACGACACGGTCGTCAACAGCACCGCGACCATCAATTACCCGGCCTTCGTGCAGACGCTCCAGAAGCTGCGGCCGGACGTGCACATGACGCTCGACGACTTTTTTTCCTATTCGTTCGAGCCGGGCTTCGGCGCCCTGTGCAGCGACATTCTGGGCTTTTCCGACGCGGAGATGGACATCCAGTACCAGACGTGGTTGGACTATGTGCGCACGCACGTGCCCGATACGTTCCCCGGCATGCATGACCTGCTGCACCGGTTTCGCGCCGCAGGTGGGCACATCTGCGTCGTGAGCCACTCCGTGCCGGAGAACATCCTGCGCGACTACCGCGCGCACGATCTGCCCACGCCGGAACTGATCTACGGTTGGGATTCAGATCCCGAGCGGCGCAAGCCCGCGCCGTGGCCCATTTACCAGATCGAGCGCGAGCTCGGCCTGCGGCCGGAGCAGCTCGTGGTCATCGACGATCTCAAGCCCGGTAAGGACATGGCCGACCGCGCGGGCGTGGACTTCATCGCGGCGGGGTGGACGCACACCGTGCCGCACATCATCGAAACGATGCAGCGCCTCTGCCCGCACTACTGCCGCACGGTGGCGGAGCTCTGTGCGCTGCTGCTGGACGAAACGGAGGCATGAATATGGATACAATCATTCGCACGGCGACCCTTGCCGATCTCGACGCCGTGGCGGCGGTGGAGGCGGCGTGCTTCCCGGCGGCGGAGGCCGCGACGCGGGCAGAGCTATCTGACCGGCTGGCGCATTACGGCGGCCACTTCTGGCTGATGTTTGACGGCGGCACGCTCATCGCGTTCGTCGACGGCATGGTCACCGACCGCGCCGACCTCACGGACGATCTCTACGCGGACGCGTCATTGCACGATGCGCACGGCGCGTGGCAGATGATCTTCGGCGTGAACACGCTGCCTGACTACCGCCGGCACGGCTATGCGGGGCAGCTCCTCGAGCGCGCCATCGCCGATGCGCGCGCGCAGGGCCGCCGCGGCCTCGTGCTCACGTGTAAGGACCGGCTCGTGCACTACTATGCGAAGTTCGGCTTCGTGAGCGAGGGCGTGTCGGCCTCCACCCATGGCGGCGTCGTCTGGTATCAGATGCGCCTAACGTTCTGAACATTTTCCGCCCTGGCGTGAATTTTTTCACGCCGGGGCAAAGCAAAGCCTTGACTCTACAACCGCTGTAGAGTTTACAATGGCGGTATTCCACGCAAAGGGGCAAACACCATGGAGAAAAATCTCACGACCGGCAGCGTCTTCGGCAACATCGTGCGCTTTTCGCTGCCGTATCTGCTCTCGTATTTCCTGCAGACGCTCTACGGCATGGCCGACCTGTTCATCATCGGCCAGTATGAGGGCGTGGCCGGCACGACCGCCGTGGCCATCGGCAGTCAGGTCATGCACATGCTCACGGTCATGATCGTCGGTCTCGCCATGGGCGCGACGGTCACGATCGGCCAGGCCGTCGGCGCGCGCGACCGCCGGGGCGCAGCCGGCTGCATCGGCAACACGACGACGCTGTTTCTGGCGCTGAGCGTCGTGCTGACGGGGCTGCTGCTCGCGCTCGCGCGGCCGATCGCGGCGGTCATGTCCACCCCGGCCGAGGCCGTACCCGGCACGGTCGCCTATCTGCGCATCTGCTTTCTCGGCGTACCGCTGATCACGGCGTACAACATCATTGCGTCCATCTTCCGCGGCCTGGGAGATTCCAAGCGTCCGATGTATTTCATCGCCATCGCGTGCGCGGCGAACATCGCGCTCGACTATCTGTTCATGGGCGCGCTGCGCATGGGCCCGGCGGGCGCCGCGCTCGGCACCACGCTCGCGCAGGCGGTCAGCGTGGTCGTGTCGCTGCTCGTCATCCGCCGCGAGCGGGACGGCATCGCCCTCACGCGGAGTGATTTTCGCCCGCAGCGGGCGATCATGGGGCGCATCCTGCGCATCGGCGTGCCGGTCGCGCTGCAGGACGGGCTGATCCAGATCGCGTTTTTGTTCATCACCGTCATCGCCAACCGCCGCGGCCTCACGGACGCCGCTGCCGTCGGCATCGTGGAGAAGATCATCAGCTTCCTGTTCCTCGTGCCGTCGTCCATGCTCTCGACGGTGTCGGCCCTCGGCGCGCAATGCATCGGCGCGGGCAAGCCCCGCCGCGCGCTGCAGACGCTGTGGTACGCCATCGCCATCGCGTTCGGTTTCGGTGTGATCATCTCGGTCGTCATCCAGTTTGTGGCCGAGCCCGTCGTGGGCCTGTTCACGGACGACGCGGCCGTCGCCGCCGCGGGCGGGCAGTACCTGCGCGGGTATATTCTCGACTGCTGCCTCGCCGGGCTGCACTTTTGCTTCAGCGGGTATTTCTGCGCCATCGGCCGCTCGGAGCTGTCGTTTCTGCACAACATCACGGCCGTCGTGCTCGTGCGCGTGCCGGGCGCTTATCTGACGAGCAAGTGGTTCCCCACGACACTGCTGCCCATGGGTCTGGCCACGGCGGTGGGCTCGCTGCTGTCAGTCATCATCTGCGTGATCGCGTTTCTGGTGCTGCGGCGGCACGGCCGGCTCGTACCGGAGGAGGGCTGACATGGCGCGCACGCAGGAACTCTTTTCCATTGGCGACGTGGCGCAGCTGTTTCACCTGAGCGTGAGCAGCCTGCGCCACTATGAGACCATCGGCCTGCTCACGCCGGAATACACCGACCCCGCGACCGGCTACCGCTACTACGGGCCGCGGCAGTTTGAGGTGCTCAATACCATCCGCTACCTGCGCGCGCTGGACATGCCGCTCGGGCAGATCCGTGCCTTTCTGCGCAACCGCGACGTCGGGCGCATCGAGCAGCTGCTGCGCGAGCAGAAGGCCGCCGTCGTGCGCAAGCAGGCGGAGCTGCAGCGCGTCGAGCGCAAGATCGACAACCGCCTGCGTCAGCTGCACGCCGCGCAGACGGCGGAGCTCGGCGCCATCCATCTCGTGCGCAGCCCCGCGTGCCGCGTCGTGTGGATGTCCGGCGCGCTCGAGCTGCACAGCTTTCTCGACATGGAGCCGTCCATCCGCATGCTCGAGCGCTCGCAGGCGGAGGCCGTGGTCTTCCTCGGCAAGGTAGGCGTGGGCCTCTCGGCCGCGCGGCTGCTGGCCGGGCAGTTTGCGCCGTATGACCGCGCGTTTCTCGTGCTCGATGATGAGGACGCCTTCGACGGCGACGTGACCGTCCTGCCCGAGACGACGTGCGCCGCCGTGTGCTTTCGCGGCAGCCACCCCGAGGCCCCGGCGCAGTATGCGCGCCTGATGGACTACCTGCGCGCGCACGCGCTCGCCCCGGCGGACTTCTCGCGCGAGATCACGATGATCGACTACGGTCTGACCAGCGACCCGGACAAATTTGTGACCGAGATCCGCATCCCCGTCCGGGCGGCGGAATAAGTGCATATGCAAAACAGCCCCTCGGATTCCGATGAATCCGAGGGGCCGCTGCTTTGGGTATTACTTTTTCACGTTCTTGCAGAACTCCATCAGGATCGTCGCGACCTGTTCGCGGGTCGCGCTGCCCTGCGGCTCAAGGAGAGTCTGGCCGCCGTTGCTCGCGCCGGAGATCAGGCCCAGCCCGACCGCATCCGCCATGGCATCCTTCGCCCAGTCGGACACGCTGCCCGCATCCGGGAAGATGCTCAGGTCAGCGGGCGTCCACGTGCGCTCAAGTTTGAGCACGCGCGTCATGTATTCCATGAGGATGACCGCGATCTGCTCGCGCGTCACCGGCAGGTCAGGCTCAAACGTCGTGCTGGACGTTCCGGCGACCACGCCGGTCTGATAGGCCCAGAGGATGGCGTCCTGATACCAGTCCTGTGTGAGATCGGTAAACGGCGTCTTGCCGGTGACCTTCGGCTCGCCCTCGAGGTTATAGAGGATCTGCACGATCTGCGCGCGCGTCGTGGTCAGCTTCGGCCCGAACAGATTGTTGCCGATGCCGGACATCAGCTGATGCGTCACGCAGTACTGGATGCCGGGGTAGGCCCAGTTTTTCGTCACGTCGGTGAACATCTGCGTCACGTCGACTTCCGCCTTGTCCTTCCATGTCGCCTTGAAGCTTTGGTCGATGGAGGAGGTTACCACATTGCCGGCGGGGTACACTGTGCCGTTCGCTGCGAGCCAGCCGGCAAACTCCTTGCCCTCCGGCGGCGTAAAGGTACATTCGGGGAGCGTGAAGTTCTCGCCCGACTTGACCTTCATGGGCTGCATCGTGCCGGTGCCGCCGTTGGGGTCAAAGGAGATGGTGATTTCTGCTGCTTCCTTGTCCTTCCACGTCGCCTTGAGGACACTGCTGTTGATGCTGGACACGATGTCACCGGCGGGGGACACATTGCCGTTTACTGCGAGCCAGCCGGCAAACTCCTTGCCCTCCGGCGGCGTAAAGGTGCATTCAGGGAGTTCAAATTTCTCGCCCGACTTGACCTTCATGGGCTGCATCGTGCCCGTGCCGCCGTTGGGGTCAAAGGTGATGGTGATGAGGTCCTCGACCGTGAACGTTGCGACCAGGATGCGCTTGTTGCCGTTGGCGTAGTTGAACATTTTTTCGATCTTCATGCCGTTGACGGTCGCCTTGAGGTCATCGAGGCCATCGAGGTGGTAGCCGGCTTTGGGGGTGACCACGACGTTCAGGTCATATTTCTTGCCCGGTTCGAATGTGCCGGTGTATACCGTCATGCTACCGCTGACTCTCCAGTCGGCGTGCTCGACGACGTACTTTGCCTTGCTGTCAACGGGCGTCACCTTGGGGTCCTTGGCGCTTTCGCCCGCGCGGGGGGCTTCTGCCTTGAGGTCAACGTTGTGGATGATAGATTCGGGGGGGACGGTTACATTGAGCTTGAAGTCCACCTTGCCGATCTTGGCGTTTCCGGTGTCGTACTTGTAGGTGACCTCCTTGACTCTGGCGTTATCGAGCGTCAGGACGTCCCAACCGTCGACCTTGCTGACCGTGCCGCCGGTCCAGTCGCTCGCGCGGGCGGCCGTGAAGTATGTGCCCTCCGTCGCGCCGTAGCACGGCAGGTCGGGATAGACCCTATACTGGAGGTTCCGGTCGACCTTGATGTCGTAGACGTTGCCCGAGCAGTCCACCTTCGTCGGATCGAGCGCCGTGTTGCTGCTCAGGTCCAGCCACGAGAGACGGTTATTCTGGCATTGGAGCGCTTGGAGCTTTTTGTTGCTGCGCAGGTCGAGCGTCTCGATCTGGTTGTCGTAGCAGTGCAGCAGCTGGAGCTCGGGGCAGCGGTCCACATCCAGCTTCTTGAGCTGCATTTTCTGACAGTAAAGCGTCTTCAGACTGCTCAGCGGGTGAAGATTGAGCTCGGCGATCGGATTTTCGCTGACGCTAAGACACTCGAGGGCGACGTTGCTGCTCAGGTCGAGCGCGGTGAGCTGGTTTTCAAAGCAGTACAGCTCCTTGAGCATGTAGTTGCTGCTCACATCGAGCGCGGTGAGCTGGTTACAATAGACCTTGAGATCAACCAGCTTCCGGTTGTTTTTCACATTGAGCGAGGTCAGACCGGTCTGGGCGAGATTCAGAAACTCCAGCTTGGGGTTTTTGCTGACATCAATGGATTTGAGGTCAAAATTGGCCTGAAGATCAAGATACGTCAGCTCCGGCAAGTTCCGGACGTCGAGGGTCGTCAGCTTGTTGCTGGCCGCGACGATTTTCTGGAGCTTTTTGTTGGCGCTCAGGTCGAGCGCGGTGAGCTTACTGTTGCGGCAGTACAGCTCGGTGAGCTCCGAGCTCTTGCTCAGGTCGAGTGCGTTGAGCTGGTTTACACCGCAGTCCAGATACTTGAGCGAGGTTCCCGTCGGGCGAAGCAACAGATCGGTGAGCTGGTTTCCGTAGCAGTCGAGCCTTTCCACTCTCATGTTCAGCTCCAGATCGAGCGTTGTCAGCTTCTGGTATCTGCAATTGAGATCCCTCACATATTTCAGGTACCGGATGCCCTTGAGACTCGTGATGGGGTCGCGGTCGCCGAGCACCTTTTTGATGTTATCCTTGCTGACGTCGAGTGCTTCGATCTGCCGGGCCTTCTCCTCAGTCAGGACCGAGCTGCCGGCGATCTTGCGCACGTATTCCCGGAACACCGGGTCGGGGAAGTTCTTTTCGTCGATCATCGTGGCGCTGCCTGCCGCGCTTGCCGTGAACGGCAGCAGGCTGAACACCATGACCAGACACAGGAAGATGCTGAGAATGCGTTTTTTCATCTGTTTCCGCCTCCTTGGTTTGGAATATGTGGGGGTGGGCTTTCGTATCAGAACGAGCCGCTGCGTCCGTGGCCGCCGCCGTCGGAAAAGCTGCTCGAATCGCTTGAGCTGCTCGAGTCGCTCTGGTGCTCGATTTTGCGGCGCGACGTGGTCGTGTGGGTGAAGACGTCCTCGCGCCGGGTCAGCTGCAGCCCCTCGGCCGTGACGTAGGCCGAGGCCTCAGCCTGGCGGAAGACGGAGCGCATCTTCATCTTCAGCAGCTGGCACACGATCAGCGCAAGCAAGAGCCCGATGCCGAACGAGATGCCGAGGTGGCGCAGAAACTGCGGCCACGTGAATTCGCCGGAGTCGACGCTGAGGATACTGGCGCAGCCCTCAAGATAGTCCGAGAAGCCGTCGTACCAGTCGTTGTCCGCGAAGTCGTCGAGAAAGGCGTTCTCGAGCTTGATGAGCTTGCCGTCCGGGAAGATGGGCTCTGCCTTGTCGCCGTAGACAAAGGTGGCGTACTTGCGGTTCGACATACTCAGCAGCAGGAGGATGCCGTCGCGCCCGCTGCCATAGCCGAGCGACTGCGCATGGTAGATCGAATAGGACGCGGTCGCGACGTCGGGATAGCCATAGTCGCCGAAGTCATCGACTATGCAGATGTACACGCCGACACCATAGTGCTCCGAGATCTCGGCGGCGCGCGCCTCGAGCGTTTCGACCTCCGAGAGCGTGAGGATCGCGGCTTCATCGTCGACATAGGGCGCTGCTGCCATGACGGGCAGCACGAGCGTGACAGCCAGCAGCAGCACGAGCAGCAGCGCGGTCAGTTTTTGTTTCATGGTGTCCGCCTCCTTACATAAACTGCAGGATGACCGTCAGCGCGACTGTGACCACGCCTGCGATCGCTCCAAACGTGCCCCAATAGCGGCCGCGGTCGGTCGGCAGGTCGCCGACAAGCTTGCCGGTCTGTCCGTTCATGGCGAAGAGGAAGCTTTCGCCGTTCCACTTCGTGCTCAGCATCCACACCGGCAGCAGGGCGTAGTGCACCTTGCCGCGGTGCAGGCGGATGTCCGTGTGGTCGGTCACGCACGTGCCGTAGCCGGTCACGGTCTCGCGCAGGGCGTTTTCGAGCGTCTCTCTGCTGCGGCGGTCGGCGCGGGCGCGGCTGTCGTCCACGGTGACGTCGTACTTGTCGGCCAGATAGCCGGGCAGGTACGCCGTGGAAAACGGCTGCATCTGCGTGTAGTCAAACGGCTCGATGGAGTCCATGTGGTCGTCGGGCATCTTGCTCGAGGCGTCCACCGGGATCTTCTCAAACGCGATCGAGCCGCCGCGGTGCACGTCGTAATGGTCGGTCTCGGTGACCTCGTAGTCGTCGTCCCTATAGGTGCGGGAGTTGGCGGCCTTGTAGTCGACCTCGCCCTCCGCGCCGCCGTCAAACAGCCAGAACGGGACATACACGCCCTGGATCTCCTCGATGTGGTTGCCGGCCGTGAACGAGCGCGGCAGGAAGGGCTTGCCCCGGTAGTGTGCGCGCAGCGCACGTACCGCGTCGTCCTTCGTCATCCTGAACGGGAGCACGAACTCCGGCTTGAGCGCGCCGGAAAACTGCCCCGGCACGACCGTCGGGTTGCCGCAGTAGGGGCAGGAGGTAGCGGCGGTGGTCTCGTCGCAGATCAGCTCCGCGCCGCACGACGGGCAGCCGTAGACCCGCAGACCGTCGGCGTCCGCGCCCCAGTCGCTGCTGAGGCCGGAGGTGTCCCAGCCGCCGTCGGCGGCGTCCGCCTTTGCCGACTCCGCCTTTGCGTCGGCCGCCTCCTTGGCAGCGGCGGCCTCGGCCTCCTTTTGCGCATAGAGCGCCTCGATCTCCGCGACGTCATACGCAGAGCTGCAGTAGTCACAGACGAGCTTGCCGGTCTCGGCCGAAAAATGCAGGGGGCCGGTACAGGCCGGGCACTGATAGTTGGTTACCTGGGTGGGCATGTGCGCACCTCCTTTCGTTATGGGTCACGAAACGCTGTCTCCGTCGTTGAACGGGTCGCCGCACTCGGGGCAGAACTTCGGCGGGTTGGTCGGGTCCTCCGGCTCCCAGCCGCACTTGTCGCATTTGAATCTCTTCACGGCGGCCGGGCGCGGTCTGCCGCACTCGGCGCAGAATTTGCCCTTGTTCACCGCGCCGCACGCACACGTCCAGCTCTCGTCCGCGGGCTTGGGCTGGCCGCAGCTGCCGCAGAACTTGCCGGTGTTGCCGGTCTGACCGCAGGCGCACGTCCAGCCATTGGCCGCCGGCGCTGCCGCCGGGGCGGCGGGCTGCGGTGCGGGCTGCGGTGCGGCAGCAGGCTGTTGGGCCGCCTGCTGGGCCGCCTGCTGCTGACCCATGGCGTAGAGATTCTGGGCGTTGATGCCGCCCATCTGACCGGCCATGCCCATGCCCATGAACGCCATGGCCGGGCCTGTGGCCGTGTTGGACGCGGCCGCCTTCATCGCCTCGCCCTGCGAGCGCGAGAGCATCGCCGCCGCGCGCGTCGGGTCCATATAGGCGGCCTCGCGCTGCATCTCCTTGATCATCTGCTCGTCTTCCTCGTTCGCCTTCACGGACGAGACGCCGAAGGCCACGATCTCAAGGCCGCGGCGGTCACGCCACTGGGCCGAGAGCTCCTCGTTGAGCGCCGCGGCGATCTCGCGCGTGTGGCCGGGCAGCGACGAGTAGCGGATGCCCATATCGCTGATGCGCGCGAACGCCGGCTGCAGCGCCGTGAGCAGCTCGCTCTTGAGCTGACCGTCGAGCGTGTCGCGCGTGTAGTCCTCGGTCACGTTGCCGCAGACGTTGGTGTAAAACAGCAGCGGGTTTGCGATGTGGTAGCTGTACTCGCCGAAGCAGCGGATGCCGATGTCGATGTCGATGCCGGCGCGCTGGTCCACCACGCGAAACGGCACCGGGCTCGGCGTGCCGTACTTGTTGCCGGTCAGCTCCTTGGTGTTGAAGTAGTAGATACGCTGGTCCTTCGGGGCCTCGCCGCCGAAGGTGAAGCGCTTGCCGATGTTCTGGAACACCTGGCCGATGCTCTCGCCGAGGTTTCCGGCGAAGATCGTCGGCTCGGTGGACGCGTCGTAGGTGTACTCGCCCGGCTCGGCGCAGACCTCGACGACCTTGCCCTGCTCGACGATGAGCATGCACTGACCGTCGGCGACCGCGATGCGCGAGCCGCTGGTGATGATGTTCTCATCGCCGTGCGTATTGCTCGAACGGCGGGTGGTTTTCTTCTGTCCCTTGACCGCCAGCACATCGGCCGGCAGCGCCTCGCAGGTGAAAAATTCTTTCCACTGGTCGGCCATAACACCGCCGGCGGCTCCGGCGATCGCTTTGATAAGTCCCATAAGCATACTCCTTTACGCAGATGTTTTTCATCATATCTAACTGTTTCTGATGATTTTTCAGCTATGCTGATAGTATAAGGCATCGGGGCCGGAAATGCTACGTTTGCGGCGCAAAAACCCCGCCGAAACCGCAAAATACGACTGAGTAGTAGACAAGGTGCACAGCCTGACGACGGTCAGGTTGTGCACCTTGCAGTATCCTCTGCCCGCGGCGCGGCGATCTCATCGAGACGGCCGCAGCGGCGGAAGAGGTCGATATACAGCATGAGCTCCTCGCGTGAGGTCACGCCGAGCTTGCGGTTGATGTTCGTGTTGTGCTTTTTGGCGGTGGCCACGCTGATGTACGCGCGCGCCGCGACCTCCTCGAGCGAGCAGCCGTCGATGTAATACTGCAGCACGGTGCGCTCCATGGGGGTGAGCGTCTGCACCCGGTCGCGGAAGCCCGAGAGCAGCTCCTCGATGTTCGGCGGGAGACCTCCGGCCGTGAGCTGCTCGGCCGTGCGCGAGCGCACGAAGGCCAGCAGCTCGTCGATCTCCGAGATGCCGGACGGATGCTCGCCGGGGGCCTGCTCGCGGATGGCCTGCAGGCTGCGGGAGATTGGCGTCACGAACCGGCGCGACAGGTATGTCGACAGCAGCAGCATCGCCGCGAGGAACACGAGCGAGCCCGCGATCCACACCATGCGGCTGCGCGCCTCGAGCGTGCGCAGCCCGATCTCCGGCACGAGCACCACGGCGGCGAGCTTCCGCCCTGCGGCGTCGGTCGCGCCGATCGGTTCGTGCAGACCGAGATAGGTGCGGCTGCCGTCGGAATACGTATTATAATACCGGCCGGTCTTGCACGTGAGCGTGCCGTCGGCCGTGAGATACGACCCGCCGGGGCTGCCGATCATGGCCTGTCCGAGCAGCAGCCGGTCGCCGTCTATGGGGGCGAGCACCGTGACCATGCTGCCGTAGGCACTGTCCACGGCGGGATAGGTGAGGCGAAAATACAGATCGCTGAGCTCCGCGCCGCAGATGCCGCGCACATTGCCGGCGCTGTCGAGCATCGGCACGCACAGCAGCGTCACCGACTCCCATGTGTCGGGCAGGGCGATGCGCCCCGTCCACAGGCAGCGCTCGGCGAGACGGCCGTCCGATCCGCGCAGCAGCTGCGTGTAGCCGGGGACGGCCTGCACGTTCAGCTCCGGATTCCAGCGGTTGTGCATCTGCACCTGCGCGCTGCGCGCCGTCTCCGCCGTGCCGCGAAAGCACGTGATGTGCTGGTCCGTCGCACCGATGGCGCGCAGCGCCGAATAGCGCAGGTACAGCCCCGCGCGCGAGGTCGCCGCGCCCGGCAGCGCCGTGTTGGCCGTCGCGTCCAGACAGAAGACCGCGCCGCTGCACGCGCTGGATTTCAAATAGGTGTTCAGCGCGGGATAGAGCGCCGTCTCGACGGCCGCGATCGCGCCGGGATCGTCGTTGAGCGCGGAAAACGTCCGCCCGCCGGCGGCGAGCTGCTTGTCCAGCTCGCGCGTGAGCTCCTCCGACAGGGCGATGCTCTGCGCCGTGAGCTGGTCCATCTGCCCGGCAAGCGCCGAGGCGGTGTTGTGCTTCTGGATCGTCAGCGACTGGCCGAACTTTTGCGCCGTGTTGGAAAACACCCCCGTCAGGCTCACGACCAGCAGCACGGCGGCCAGGATCGCCAGCGCCATGCTGAACCAGTACAGCACGAGCCGCCGCTGCATGCTCACGCCCTGCGTCTTTGCTTTTTCCAGCACCGAGCGCATTTCCCGTAACCGGAGCATGGCTGTCACCGCCTTTCTGCCGCCTCAGCGGACGTAGGTTTTTTCAAATTGGTCGAGCGTGGACCAGATCAGCCCCTCGCGCGCGCCGTCGCCCTGCTGCTCGCAGAGCACGCGCCCGGCCGTGAGCTGCAGGCGCACCTGCTCTTCAAAGCGGGTCTCGAGCTCGAGATAATCCCTGCGCTGCGGCGGGGTGTAGAACGTGTAGCTGCTCTGCGTGTCGAGATACGCCTGATAGAGCGAGACGTACATGGGGTCATCGAGCGTGCGCACAGCGTTGGGCAGCTCATTTGCAAACGCCGTCTGCGTGACGGGCATATAGCCCAGCCGCGTCACAAAATCGACGTTGCGCTTGGGCGCCGTGAGCCACTTGAGAAACGTCATGCACGCGCGCTCGCGCTCGGGCGTGGACCTGACCGTGCAGATGCCGGCGCCGCGCTGCATGACGAGCTTCTCCCCGCCCGCAAACGTCGGGCACGGCAGGGAGATGATCTCCACCGGCTCGGACGTGTTGTCCGGATAGGTGACGGTGTCGGCATAGTACAGCACGCTCGCCGACGAGGCCACGGACACGACCGCGTCGCCCGTGCGCAGGGGCTCGGTGGCGTAGCCGCTCTTGAGCCAGACGCTGCCGGCAAGCGTCGCGCGGGCATACGGCTCCCACACCCGGCAGAACGTCGGGCCGAAGGACACCTGATCGCCGTCGAAGAAATCCGCACCGAGAGATTCGACACCGACCTGAAAATAATTAAAATGGTAGTCGTGCACGAAAAACACCTTGCCGTCGTCCGGTGTGTCGGGCGTCTGCGCGTCCGTCCAGGCGGTGTAGGCCTCCGCCGTGCGGTAGAGTCCCTCCCATGTGGACAGATCGTCGAGCGTCGCGCCCGTCGCGGCGGCGAAGCGGTCAAAGAGCGTCTTGTCCACAAACAGGATCTCCGTGCTCTTGGCCACCGGCAGCACGGTCAGGTGCCCGTTCACCTCCCCCTCGTCAAGAAATGCGGGGATGAAATCATCCAGCTCCGCATCCGAGAAATAGTCCCGGTAGTCGACGAGGATGTCCGCATCCGGCAGTGCCAGCACGGTCTTGGGATAGGACACGAACATGTCCGGCAGCGCCGTGGCGCCGGGCTCGCCGTAAGCCGAGGCGAGCACCGCCTCGTGGATGGTGTTCGTGTTCGTGACGCTGCCGACCTGCACGCGGATGTTCTGCGTGCGGCCGACGGTCTCGTTGAACGTGTCGATGAGGTCGTTGAGCGGGGACTCGGTCTCGCCGCCGTAGACGTGCCAGATCGTCACGGTCACGGGTTCGCGTCCGCCGCCGCAGCCGGTGCAGCCGAGCAGCAGCGCAAGGGCAAGCAGCAGCGCGGGGATACGCGCGCGGTGGTTCATCCGGGCACCTCCTTACAGGGTGTTTTTTTCAGTATAGCGAATTTTTCCCGTCCCGGCAACCAAAATCCGCACATTTTTTACACGTGTCTTGACACGGGGCGCGTCCCGGCGCTATCCTGGCGGTGGAACTGAGCGACGGCGAGTGGTATCTCACGTCTGACCACCCCATGCGCCGGGAGCATTACCTGTCGTTCGCGGCGCTGGTCAACGAGGACACGGTCGTGCTGCGGCGGCTCTACCCCGAGTGGGGCGCGCAGACGCGCCTGCCGTACTTCGCGCACGGCACGCTGCTGTGGTACTGCACGCAGCACGGACTGTTCGCGCAGAAGATCGACGCGCACAAAAAGTGAGCAGAAAACAGCAAAGGCGTCCCCGAGAGGGGACGCCTTTGCTGCGGTTTTGGATGCATTACGCGATGCCTGTGACGGTGTAGTCCTTGGCCTCGACCGTGCGCTTGAGCACGGCGTCGTCCACCGGCGCGCTGAGCGTCACAACGGCGGTGCCCGCCGTGTGGCTGACCTCGGCCTCCGTGACTTCCGGCAGCGCCTCAAGCGCCTTCTTCACGGTCGCCTCGCAGTGACCGCACATCATGCCTTCGATCGAAATGGTCTTTTTCATTGCAGTTTCCTCCTTGATTTCTGGTGCTTCTTTGAGATGGTTTGCGCGTTTATGATCATGGCGCGTATCGCGCAGCTTGAACAGATTCAGGCGCAGGGCGTTCGTGACCACGCAGAAGCTCGACAGGCTCATGGCCGCCGCGCCGAACATGGGGTTGAGTGTCAGGCCGAGCGGAACGAACACGCCCGCCGCGATGGGGATGCCGATGGTGTTGTAGAAAAACGCCCAGAACAGGTTCTCATGGATGTTGCGCAGCGTTGCGCGGCTGAGCCGGATGGCCGCCGGCACGTCGCTCAGACGGCTGTTGACGAGCACGACGTCGGCTGCGTCGATGGCCACATCCGTGCCCGCGCCGATGGCGATGCCGATGTCCGCGCGCGTAAGCGCCGGCGCGTCGTTGATGCCGTCGCCGACCATGGCGACCTTGCCGCGTGCGCTCAGGCGGCGGATCTCGCGCTCCTTGCCGTCGGGCAGCACGCCCGCGATCACCTCGTCCACGCCGGCCTGCGCGCCGATGGCCCTGGCCGTGCGCGCATTGTCGCCCGTGATCATGACGACGCGGATGCCCATGTTGCGCAGCTCGCGGATGGCCTGCGGGCTGTCGGGCTTGAGCACGTCCGCCACGGCGATGATGCCGAGCAGCTCCCCGCCGCGGGCGAAAAACAGCGGCGTCTTGCCGGCCTCGGCCAGCGCCTCCGCCTGCGCCTGCATGGGCGCGGGGATACCGGCTGCGGTGCGGATGAAGTCCGCGTTGCCGCCGCAGAGCGGCTGCCCGTCGAGCGTGGCCTTGAGTCCGTTGCCCGGCAGGGCCTGAAAGTCCGCGACCTCGGCGGCGGTCAGCCCGTCCGCCTCCGCGCGGCGCAGCACCGCCTTGGCCAGCGGGTGCTCGCTCCTGCGCTCGAGCGCGCAGGCCAGGCGCAGCAGCTCGCCCTCCGTCACGCCGGGGGCCGGACAGATGTCCGTCACGGTCGGGTCGCCGGAGGTGATGGTGCCGGTCTTGTCGAGCGCGACGATCTGGATGCGGCCGGTCTCCTCGAGGGAGGCGGCCGTCTTGAAGAGAATGCCGTTTTTCGCGCCCATGCCGCTGCCGACCATGATCGCCACCGGTGTGGCGAGGCCGAGCGCGCACGGGCAGCTGATGACGAGCACGGAGATGCCGCGCGCGAGCGCATAGCCCACGGTGCGGCCGAGCAGCATCCAGACGACGAACGTCACGAGCGCGATGCCCATGACCGACGGCACGAACACGCCGGACACCTTGTCCGCGATCTTCGCGATCGGCGCCTTCGTAGCCGCCGCGTCGCTGACCATCTGGATGATCTGCGAGAGGGTCGTGTCCTCGCCGACGCGCGTGGCGCGGCACTTGAGAAAGCCCGACTGGTTCACCGTCGCGGCCGAGACGGACGCGCCCGGTGCCTTGTCGGCCGGGATGCTCTCGCCCGTGAGCGCCGCCTCGTTGACCGCGCTCGTGCCCTCGAGCACCACGCCGTCGACCGGGATGCGCTCACCCGGGCGGACGACGAAGACATCGCCCTTCTGCACCTGCTCGACCGGGACGGTCACCTCCACGCCGTCGCGCTCGACGGTGGCGGTCTTCGGCGCGAGTTCCATGAGGCTGCGCAGCGCGTCGGTCGTCTTGCCCTTCGAGCGGGCCTCGAGCGTCTTGCCCACCGTGATGAGCGTGAGGATCATGGCGGCGGACTCAAAGTAAAAGTCATGCATATAGCCCATGACGGCCTGATCGTCGCCGCGCACCTGCGCGCCCGTCATGGCAAAGAGCGCATAGGTACTGTATACGAACGCCGCCGTCGCCCCGAGGGCCACGAGCGTGTCCATGTTCGGCGCGCGGTGCCAGAGCGCCTGGAAGCCGCTGATGAAAAACTTCTGGTTGATGACCATGATGATCACCGTCAGAAGCAGCTGCGTCAGGCCCATGGCGACATGGTTGCCGTCATAAAACTTCGGCAGCGGCCAGCCCCACATCATGTGGCCCATGGAAAAATACATCAGGATGAGCAGAAAGCCCAGCGACCAGAACAGTCTGCGCCGCAGCTTCGGCGTCTCGTGGTCAGCGAGCGCATCGGCGCCGGCGGCAGGGTTCGCGCTCTGCTGCGCGCCCTTGACCGATGCGCCGTAGCCCGCGGCCTGCACCGCGTCGATGACGTCCTGGTCCGCTGCCGTGCCCTCCACCCCCATGGAGTTGGTCAGCAGGCTGACCGAGCATGCCGTCACGCCCGGCACATTTGACACCGCCTTTTCCACGCGTGCCGAGCAGGCCGCGCAGCTCATGCCGGTGACATGGTATTGCTTCAAAGTGGTTCCTCCTTTGCAGTGCGGCTCATTTCATGAGTTTCTGCAGCGTCGCCACCAGCTCGTCGATCACCTCGTCCTTGCCGTCGCGGATGTCCTCGACGACGCAGGTGCGGATGTGGCTGGCCAGCAGCTCCTTATTGAATGCATTGAGCGCCGCGCCCGCCGCCGCCGACTGCACGAGAATGTCCGGGCAGTAGGCGTCGTTCTCGACCATGCCGCGGATGCCGCGGATCTGGCCCTCGATGCGGTTGAGCCGGTGGATGAGCCGCTTGTATTCCTCCGGCGTGCGCTCCTTCTTGCGCTGCGAGCAGCCGCAGCAGCCGGTTTTTTTCTCATCATCCATGTATTTGTACCTCATTGTTTCCCATATACCCCTTGGGGGTATGTTGAATATATACCCCCAAGGGGTATTTGTCAAGAGGGCGCGTGCATTTTCTTGACAGCGGGCGCGTCCTTGCATATCATAAAGGCACAATGAAAGGAGTGTTCCCATATGAAGGTATGGTTATCCCGCAATGCAAAGCGCTTCGCGGCGCTCACCCTCGCGCTGGTGCTCGTGCTGGCGCTGGCCGCCTGCGGCAGCAAGACGCAGACGCCGGAGACGTCCTCCACCCCCACGGTCGTGACGCCGCCGGTGCAGACGCCCGCAGACCCGGCCTCCGACCCGGCCCGCCCGGCCGGCACGGAGACGGACCAGCTGACCACGGTGCTCGACGACATTGAAAAGAACGTGCAGCTCGGCGTGACCGGCAGCGCGCTCAAGGCAGTACCCTACGCCGTGAAGCTGCTCGACTGGGGCGCGGCGAGCACGATGACCCAGAGCGAGATCAAGTCCGCCGTCGTCGCGTGGCTCAGCGACAAGGGCAATGACGCACAGGTCTCCTTCAGCCAGCAGATGGACCTGATCGACACGACCTGCCAGACGCTCATGGGCAGCGGCGCGCGCGACCTGCTCGATTCCGCCGGCTGCCAGAACGTCAAGGGTGACTGGCCGGTGCAGGCGTCCGACCGCGTGGAGGCCATCCTTGAGGCCGTCGGCCTGCGCGGATAATTTGCAGACAGAAAACCGCCACGTCCCTGCGCGCCGGAATGGCGCGCAGGGGCGTGGTTTTTGTTTTGCTGCCGGTGCTCAGCCGTGGTAGTCGCCGGTCGCGGAATCGACCGTGACGTAGGGCACGACTTTGCCGTCGATCTTCACATAGGCCTGATAGATGCCGTTTCCGAGATCCTCGTAGTGGTCGGGCGTGACGCCGTAGTCTTCGAGCAGGCTCCGTTCAAACTCGGCCTTCCAGCCGTCGCTGCCGGCGTCTTTTCCGGCGGCGGGCGTCGGTGTCGCGGCCGGGGCGGCGATGGCGGGCGTCTCAACGGCCGGGGCCGCAGGCGTCTGTGCGGGGTCGGATGCGGCGGCGGTCTGCCTGCCGCAGGCAGTCAGCGCCAGCAGGAGCACGGCGGTCAGCAGCGCGGCCGCGTGTTTGCGGTGGGTCATGAGTGTTTCCTCCTCAGTAATGGTGTTTTCGGTGTTTTCGCAGACATTTTACATCAAAATTCGCAGAAATACCCCCCTGGGGTGCAAAATTCAGATGTGAATTCAGATTTTAATTTTACACAGGCATGGCAGCGGGCGGATTTTTTGCGCTTGACAGGGCCTCCGGCGCGGGATATTCTGTCAGCAGAACGGAGGGGACGCACCAGATGAGACAACGAATTCCAGTAACGCCTGTTCCGGAGCGCCCGCCGGACGTAGAGGCGTTTTTTTCATTCAATGACGTTCGGAAAAGCCCCGCCCGTGACGGGTATCGCCCGGCGCATCGGCTGACCGATACCTGTCTGACGACCGGCGTTCACCATTATTATGATGTGGATTCCGTGCCGCCGAACGCATCGGCCCGCGGAACGATCACGTTCCTTTCTCCCGAGAACTATCCACATTGCCTGTGGGTCGGAAAACGGATCCCGATGCAGGAAGGCGCGCATGTGGTGGGGTATGCAGTGATCACGCGCATCGACAACCCGCTCCTGCAGGCGGAAAAGCCGGAAGCGCGAGCGTCAGTCGTGGCTTCCCCCGACCGCAGCGATGACAGAAAGCCGCGGTGATGACATGCACGGAAAACAGAGTTCAAAAAACAGGCTGAAAAAGCGGCTGCTCAAACGGCGGCAGGCGATGACCAAGCGCTGGGACAAGCAGAGCACGCGCCGTCATCTGCCGGTGTACCTGCTGCTTCTTTGCAAAACGTAAAAATTCACGGTCCGCCGCAGGGGTTTCCCTGCGGCGGACATGTTTTTGCGCAGCGGGCAGATTTTATCTGCTCGAAGGCGATTATCGAGTACATTTACTATTATTTCCGGATTCAATGAAAACGAAACAGTCTGAGCCCCGTGCAATACAGGATTCAGACCGTTCAGGTCGCTTGATCTTTTTTGTCTAGCTTTTGGGGTTCCCTTCCATGCATATTTCCGGGCTGTTTCTGCCTTTCCAGAGCGGACGCGCCCATATGGATGTTCATACATCCGGCTCTGCGAGCATGCGCTTGATCTCCGAAAGCGTTTCCGGGCTGAGGATCTCGTCTTTCCGCTCAATGGAGCACATGATGGACATTGCGCCCCGGATCTCTCCGTACACCCGCAGCGGAAAGGACACGGTCAGGCAGCCGCTGAGCCATTCCTCATTGTGCACGGAGTAGCCGACGCGGCGGATCAGCTCCAGGTTTTCCCGGAGCTCTTTCTCACTGGTAATGGTTGTGCTTGTATACTTGATGAACTTCAGACCGGACAGATACTCCGAAAGCTGCTCCTCAGGCAGCGTGGACAGCAGGAGCTTTCCCGGCGCGGAGCAGTAGTGCTGCCGCTTGGGGTCAAAAAAGGCGTTGTTATAGGAGATGTTCTGTGTCTGAAGATCCTTGTGCAGGGTGATCGTACTGAGCCCGTAAAAGGCCATGATGTGCGTCGTCGCGTTCAGGTTATAGGCCAGCGTGTGCATCACATCCAGATAGCGGACGGTCAACGGATGGCTGACGATCAGATTTGACGCGATTTTCAGCAGCCGATCTGTGAGCCGGTATTTTCCGATTTGCTCGCACTTATCCACATATCCAAGATTTTGCAGCGTGATCAGAAACCTGTCCGCGCTCGAAGCATGCGTATCGAGCCGCTTCGCGATCTGAAGCACCGAGAGTTCGCCGTTGGTTTCGGCCAGCAGTTCGATCAGCCGGATTGTTTTCTCTACCGATGCGATGTTGTAGGAATAATCGTTCGCTTCGCTCATGTTTTCTGCACCTCCGACCGGAAGCGTTCTCCGCCATTGTCTTTCCCCCCTAAATTATATATGAGCCGCACAAAAAATTCAACTCTATCCGGATTGCGCAATACGCAATCCGAATTGCATTATATACTGGATACTTCCCGAACAGAAAAATGTTGGTTGCTATTTATTGGTTCATATTTACAAACAAATGCGCGTGTGCTACCTTGATTTTAGTCATTATGACAAAAAAGAAAAGGAGAGAAGAAAAATGAATCTGCCAATGTATCAAATCGACATCCAGAAACTGCTTGCAGGTATGCCGGACGACTCGTGGTTTACCCACGCCCAGATCTTCGATGATCTGCTCTGCGTTGCCAACAAGAGCACCGCCTCGTTTGTTCTGAAGACCTCCGAGGGCCTCATCGTGATCGACGCAATCTATCCCAAGGAGACGATGTTCCACGCGATCGTCTCTGCGATCGAGGATATCGGCTGGGATCCGCATGAGATCCGCAAGTTCGTGATCACGCATGGGCACTTTGACCACTGCGGCTGCGGAAAGTGGCTGGTTGACAGCTTCGGCTGCGAAACGTATCTGAGCAAGATCGACGATGATTTCTGGGAGCAGCACCCGTTCTTCCCGGACAAGCCGGATACCTGGAAGAATTTCCGGATCGACCACTACATCGACGATGGCGATGTGATCACACTCGGCGACCACTGGATCCGCGTTCTGTTCACACCCGGACACACGCCCGGCGGCCTGAGCTTTATCTTCCCCGTGCATGACAACGGTGTCGAGCACATGGCCGGTATGTGGGGCGGAACGAATCCTCCGGCGACGATCGAGGGGAATGTGCAGTACCTTTCTTCGATCGAGCATTTTGCCAAGGAGACGGCAAAATATCACTGCGATGTTCCCATCTGCAATCACCCGGACTTCGACAACGGCTATCTGAAGATGGAATGTGCAAGAAACAGAAAGGCGCACATGCCGAACTGCTACTGCATCGGGGAGAGCGAATTCCAGCGGTTCAATGACATTTTCAAGTGCCTCGCCTACGGAAAGCTGAGAGCAATCGACGCGAGCGCGAATCACTGATGGGAAACGGAGAGAAATGAGATGAAAAACAGCAGAATCTTCATTCTTGCCTGCGGCATTATCTGCAGTCTGATCATGGGTTTTGCCTATACCTATAGTATTGTGCAGCCCTACATCATGGACTATTTCTCGATCGCGTCGTACATGGCAAGCCTTCCTTATACGATCTTCCTCGCGCTGTTCGTTGTCGGCAACTATGTCGGCGGCGTGATGCAGAAAAAGCACAGTGTCAAGATGATCATGCTTATCGGCTATCTTCTGATGGCCGCCGGCCTGTTTTCCACATCCCTTCTGCCGAGCAGTGCACCCGCCGGCATGTGGTTCACCTATGGCACCCTCCTTGGAATCGGCGACGGCATGGTATACAATGTCATTATTGCAATGATGCAGAAATGGTTTCCCGACAAGAAGGGGCTTGCGACCGGCATCACCCTTGCTGTTCTCGGCATTTCGGCGACGATCCTTTCTCCGCTCAGCAGCACATGGCTCACAAACTATGGCTTTACGGGAACGTTCCGGATACTCGCAGTCATCTTTGCTGTCGTCGCAGTGTTCGGCATGCTGACCATCAAGGCGCCCCCTGCGGGATATATGGCCGACTACAAGCCGTCGGGCGTGGTCGCCGTTTCCAAAAACACCTGCACGACTGCACGCGATTGCTTCCGGTGCAGAGAATATTATCTCCTCAGCCTTGTCTATTTCTGCGCGATCCCGGCGTTTGTGCTTCTCAGTGCGATCTTCGTCAGCTACGGTACATCCAGAGGTCTGGACAAGACACTGCTCGTGACGGGTGTTTCCGTCGCGTCGCTCATGCAGGTCGCCGGCCGCTTCCTGATTTCCACAGGCAGTGATAAGATTGGCCGCAAAGGCGCTATGCTCCTCTGCTTTGCAATCACGATCCTTGCCATCGTGTTGCTCACGTTCTCCAAGGGAATTGTATATGTCGTGTGCTTCTGGCTGCTCAGCTTCACTTACGGCGGTACGGCGGCGACCATGCCCTCGCTCACGACCGACTATCTCGGCTCCGAGAACGCTGGTCTTGTCTGCTCACTTGTTATGATCGGCTTCGGCGTTGCCTCAGTCGGAACAAGCTTCCTCGCCAAGGCCGTCAACACCTCCATGGCCTTCATCCTGGCCGGCGTAATTGCCATTGTCGGCATCCTCGTCACACTTGCGCTTCCCAAACTCGGGAAGGCAGAACAATAATTCCGGGCTTCCGGCCCGTATCTCGGGCCGGAAGCTTTTTTTGCGCAAAAATATGATTTTTTCACACAGGGGATACTTGACAACTATCCCCTGTATTGTGTTACTTTATAAGCTCAGAACAAGTTAGGAGGTCAGAAATGACGAAATACAAGAAAGTCACACCTGAAATTGCCGCGCAGCTTCAGGCCATCGTGGGCGCGAAGCGCTTTTTCGCAGGCGACGCGGTGAAGGACGACTTCAGCCACGACGAAATGCCCATCTACGGCAAGTATTACCCCGAGGTGGTCTGCGAGGCAGAGAGCACCGAAGAGGTGTCCGCGATCATGCGCGTGTGCTATGACAACAACATCCCCGTCACGCCGCGCGGCGCCGGCACGGGCCTCGTCGGCGGATGCGTGCCGCTGTGCGGCGGCGTGGTGCTGTGCACGACGCGCATGAACAAGATCCTCTCCTACGATATGAACAACCTCGTCGTGCACATCCAGCCCGGCGTGCTGCTGTGCGACCTTGCGGCCGACGCGCTCACGCGCGGCCTGATGTATCCGCCCGACCCGGGCGAAAAGACCGCGACCGTGGGCGGCAACGTGTCCACGAACGCGGGCGGCATGCGCGCCGTGAAGTACGGCGTCACGCGCGACTACGTGCTGGCCATGACCGTGGTGCTGCCCGACGGCAGAGTCATGGAGCTCGGCAAGACCGTGTGCAAGACCAGCTCCGGCTACAGCCTGCTGCACCTGATGATCGGCTCGGAGGGCACGCTCGGCGTCATCACGGAGCTGACGCTCAAGCTCATCCCCAAGCCGGAAATGAACGTGAGCCTCATTCTCCCGTTTGCCGATGTGGAGACCGCCATCGCCTCCGTACCGCAGATCAAGCTGGCCAACCTCGACCCGCAGTCGATCGAGTTCATGGAGCGCGACATCGTCGATTCCTCGGCGGCGTTCACCGGCAACACCATCTTCCCCACGGTCGTGGACGGCAAAGAGGCCGGTGCATACATCCTCGTCACCCTCGTCGGTGACAGCGAGGCCGAACTGACCGCGAAGATGGACCGCCTCGGCGCGCTTGCCGAGCAGCGCGGTGCGTACGACACGCTCGTCGTCTGGACCGACGGCCTGAAAAAGGACGTCTGGGCCGCGCGCAGCGCGTTCCTGACCGTCATCGAGGCGGACACGAAGCTGCTCGACGAGATGGACGTCGTCGTGCCGGTCGACCGCATCGCGGAGTTTCTCGTCTACACCCGCGCCACCGGCAAGGCGGAGGGCATCACCATCCGCAGCTTCGGCCACGCGGGCGACGGCAACCTGCACATCTACTGCTGCGCCAACGACATGGCGCTCGACGAGTTCAAGCGCCGCAGCAAGGCCGTCATGGACAAATGCTATGCCAAGTGCATCGAGTTCGGCGGGCAGGTCTCCGGCGAACACGCCATCGGCCACGCAAAGAAGCAGTACCTGGTGGAGTCCGCCGGCGAGACGGCGTTCGGGCTCATGCAGGCGATCAAGCAGGTGTTTGACCCCAAGGGCATCCTCAACCCCGGCAAGGTCTGCACCAACGTCGAGGAGGGCTGAAGCATGCTGAATATTCTTGTTTGCGTCAAGCAGGTGCCCGACATTAACCTTGTGAAGATGGACCCCGTCACGGGCAGTCTGATCCGCGCGGGCGTGCCGGCGATCCTCAATCCGCTGGACGCCAACGCGCTCGAAGCAGCCGTGCGCGTCAAGGAGGCGCACGGCGGCACGGTCACCGTCATCACGATGGGGCCGGACATGGCCAAGGAGGCGCTGCGCGAGTGCCTCGCCGCGGGCGCGGACCGCGCCGTGCTGCTGTCTGACCGCGCGTTTGCCAACGCCGATACCCTCGCCACGAGCTACGTCATCGCGAGCGCGGCAAAGCAGCTCGGCGATTTTGACCTCATCTTCTGCGGCAAGGAGTCGCTCGACGGCGCGACCGGGCAGATGGGCTCGCAGCTGGCCGAGCGCTTCGGTGCCAGCCAGATCTCCTCGACGGCGAAGATCGTCGAGGTGGACACGGCCGCGCACACCATCACGGCCGAGCGCGACCTCGAGCGCGGCACGGAGGTGCTGCGCGCCAAGTATCCCTGCCTGCTCACGGTCGAGAAGGCAAACTTCCGCCCCCGCATCCCGAACCTGAAGCGCTGGAAGGCCTCGCGCACCGCGGACATCGCGGTCTACAGCGCGGCCACCATCCCGGGGCTCGACCCCGCGCAGATCGGCGACCCCGGCTCCCCCACGAAGGTGCCGCGCACCTATCCGCCGGAGGTCGGCGCGAAAGGCAGCATGATCGACGAGGGCAGCACGGAAAAGAACGTGGATCGGCTCTTCGGCCTGATCGCGGATGTGCTTTGAGGAGGTGCAGGCAGTGAATAAAACAGATTATAAAGATATGTGGGTCTTCATCGAGCGCGACGGCGACAGCGTGCTGCCGGTCTCGCTCGAGCTGTGCTCGGAAACGCGCAGGCTCTGCGACGCGAGCGGCGAGAAACTCGTCGCGGTCATCGTCGGCAGCATCTCGGACGGCGAGCTGCAGCGCGTGCTCGACTGCGGCGTGGACAAAATCATCCACGTGACCGGCACGGGCTATGACTACTTCAATAACGATGCGTACACCAACCTCTTCACCGTCCTGTGCCGGAAATACCGGCCCACGGCGGTCATGGTCGGCGGCACAATCAACGGGCGCGATTTTGCGCCGCGCTTCGCCGCGCGTCTCGGCACCGGCTGCACCTCGGACGCGACCGAGCTCGTCTGGGATCCCGGGACGACGGACATCGAGTTCGTTGAGCCCGCCGTCGGCGGCAAGATGATGGCCGTCATCACCGTGCCGGTCGCGCGCCCGCAGGTCGGCACCATCCGCCCGGGCACGTTCAAGTGCGTGCCCTGCGGCGCACGTGCGCACGAGGTGATCGAGGAGCACATCGACTTCCCGGTCGCGGACATCCGCACCGAGATCCTTGACTTCCGCGCTGACGATCTCGACGAGAGCCTGAACATCGCGGACGCGGACGTGATCGTCTGCGTCGGCAACGCGATCAAGGGGGCGGATGCCCTGCCGCGCTACCGCCGCCTGGCCGAGCGCCTCGGCGGCAAGCTTGCCTGCACGCGCCCGGTGTTCGACCGCGGCGTGCTGCCGTTCAAGCTCGTCATCGGGCAGTCCGGCGCCGTGGTCAAGCCGAAGCTGCTGCTGTCGTTCGGTGTGTCGGGCGCGGTCAACCACGTCACGGGCTTCTCGGATGCAGACGTGGTCGTCGCCGTGAACACCGATCCCGAGGCGGCAATCTTCAACTACTGCACCTACGGCATCGTCGGCGACATGGACGAGGTCTGCGAGGCCATGCTCGCAAAGCTCGGCGCGTGAGCCGGAACGAACATGCAAAAAAGCACCCTTTCGGGTGCTTTTTTGTGTGCTGCGGCGCTGGGGCATGCAGGATGACGTAGATAAAATGCGGGCGGTGCTAATACACCGCCCGCTTACAATTAATGCTTCTTTTGATTCTTTCACTTTTTCGCGTGATTAGGTGGTTTCAACGTTTCTTTTTGCCGCTTTTGCTTACGCTTATATTCAGGGGATTCTTTCCAATCGGACCATAGGAAATAAAGTTCAATGCAAACAATGCAGGCCCAAACGAACAATAGCAAGCAAGAGACAACATAGCAAACAATTTTAGAACTTTTTCGGGTACGATTTACATCCTCGTAATCGAAAATAGCGCTACCTTTATAACAAGCCCCAACAATAGACGGTGTATTGTGAAGATCCAGAAACACGCTTGAAACGGGAGTTTCAAAATCCACCTGTATAGTCACTTCTGCTTCAGGCTGCCAGCAGGGATCTGCCGGATCAAAATAGCGATAAGAAATGAAGTATGTATTGCCGTTGGAATCCACAATCCAATTTCGGGTTGGCCGGGACATATAATCACATAAAACATCGTCAACAGCGATGGTGCGTTCCACAAGGCTATCTGGCGTACAGTAATGCAAATCTACCGCATTTTTTAGAATGTACATGGCAACCGCCAAACACACAATATGACCAAGTATCACGGCTACGTTCACGCGTCTCCCTTTCGTGCGTTTCTTTTTCGTGCTCATCGCCTAAAACTCCTAGCTGAATGGGATAGTATTTGCTGAATTCTGAAAGCTGTTCTTCCGTCATGTCGATATCCAGCACACGAAAGGGATGCCGCACCAAGAACTCCTTATCAACCATGCCGTTGCGCTGGCGCTTAAGGGGTATCTGCGTGCACAGCACACCCGTTACCACCCGGCAGCCGAGATTGACGTTCTCCCGACTGACGCTGCAGAAAGACGACCACGGGTAAAACCGCCGAAAGATGCCAAACCAGATCGCCACCACACCATCTGTGCGGATGTCATAAGACCTGCATATTCTTCCGATACCGAACACGCAAAAAAAGTCAGTAAAGAACACCATCAATATCAAAATCCAACGCATGTCCGGCCGAATCACTGCGGCATACGCACCTGCAATGGTCATTCCTAATAAGATCAGACAATAACCGACACTCACATTTTGAGAAAAATATTTAAAGCTGATATTGACTTTCATATCTATCGCCCCTCATCGCCGTGACCATGCTGGCCGATATTTCCCAAAAGCGTTCCTATACCATTCGCAGAAAAAAAGATCGGCGCCTGCGGTATTCTCTGCGCGCAGCCATTCCCGCCGCCGTAGTTGAAATGGTATGTGATACCATCATGATACCCGGCGGCGCGAGACCTGTCAAGTGCCCTGCGTTCTATGGCGGAAAACCGCCGAGGAGAACATGCGTTGCTTGCAGCAGCGGCCCATCCGCGCGCAAAAAGAGGGCGGCAACCGCGAGAAGGCATGGAGTATGCTGCAAGGAAACACCAAAAAGGGTAAAAAACAAAAGCCCTTGCAGCAAGGGCTTTTGACAGAAAATCTGGCACCCCCGGCTGGATTCGAACCAGTGGCCTGCCGCTTAGGAGTAGACCCGATACGACATCGGGAAGTGGCATCTAATGCTTAAAAATGCTTGGAAATACAAGGTTTTTCAGCATTTCAAATCCCATCTGA